>Ga0160462_100172_pt1 | contig 25616 bp, 17 predicted proteins | sample HID1975K_E6MG_FD_108219 | JGI IMG/M metagenome (GOLD analysis project Ga0160462, IMG submission 108219) | Enriched soil microbial communities from UW Madison campus, WI, USA - HID1975K_E6 MG | ecosystem: Environmental > Terrestrial > Soil > Unclassified | place: USA: Madison, Wisconsin... | reverse complement strand
GGAAGTGCTATTGAGAAAGGATGGTGATATAAGTACTGGAGGAGAAAGATATGAATGGAATGCGGCCAATATAGACCGAGGGCCGATTGAGTCGAAAGCAAGAATTTATGTAAAACTGGAACCCGAGGGCAAGGTCACGATAAAAACGCCACGGGTACTAAGAACTTTTACCGGACTTTGACACGATCATAGTATTCGGTTACTACCGAATTGAAGTGAGCCCGTAATGTGACGACTGATAATTAATAACCCTAATTTTTTTTTACATGAAACGTACATTAGACTTTTTTAACGTCAGCTCTCTATTGGAGGAAATATCTGAAAAAGAAGCGAGTATGCTGAAAGGTGGAGATAGTGATATAGACTATGAAGTTGACCTGGATGAAGTGGAGGTCATCGCCCCTGTCGACGATGATTGGCCTGATATTGATCCTGATCCAGACGATGATTTTGATCCGTATGACCCCAGTGACGATTACGATCCTACACAGGACGATGGGTGGGACAATGATTCAGATGGAGGTTCTACTGATCCGAACACATCCGGAGATAGTGATGACTCCTGGGTACGTGATGCAAACGGGAAAATCAAATATGAAGTTGTTCAAGGAAAGAAAACTACCTTTGATTTTGTCAGGGACAACCTTAAAGAAGGTTTTGACAAGGTGAAACTTGAGTTACAAGAAGTAAAGATCAAAACAAAAGATGGTCGTGATATTATAGCCTACAAGGTGGTTGGAGCTTATAATGAATCGGGAAAGCCAATATCCGAAATTCTGGACCGCTATAAATCAAACTGCTATGGATATGCCTTTGCTGGTGGTGAACTCTGGTTCGCCGATCCTTATGACAACGAATTGCGTGATCCAAATTTCAACGAAATGAAAGGGTTAGAGGATTTACTGAAAAGTAATGACCTCTTTTCCCAAGTCTCCGACAAATCCGAAGCCGATGCAGTAGCGATTTGGGATAGCAACGGAATGCTATACCACGCCGCACAATACGATGCCGCAACTGGCACCTACAATGACAAATCCGATCATTCAAATTTTGAATCATTTTCGAATGAAGCTGATTTTCTAGAAGCTCGGTTCCTCACGAATAACCCGGAAGACTTCACTGTGGTTTACTACAAACAAAATTAACTCCTGGTTGGATTAATGGCAAAAGCAAAGCGTCAGATTTTACTTTTTAATTTAGATTGAAAACCATGAAAAATATACTTTTCGTATTTGTCACTACGCTATTACTATCGACGAACCTCGCCGGTCAGGAAGCCGATGAGGCGCAAGATCCTAGGAAGGTCACCAAGGCTGTCCCCAACACCAGCTATCGGGAAATTTTTATCCAGCATCCGGAGCTCAGCAGCATGTCGGTTGAACTTAACGGCGATACCGCGGCCTTTATTACAATGATTCTGAACCGGGAAACGGGCATTGCAGACAATGAACAGGACAAGGAATACTACGACCTCGGATTCGAAGGCGATCGCTATATGTTCCAGAAAAAATTCGGCCCGCCCCCGCATAATTTTCCGGAGAAGGATATACGACAATTCAACGACCTGCTTTCCAAAACGGAGAGGAATAGGCTTCATGCGGTCTTGCATAAAGATTCTATTCTCTATAAATTGAGTTATCCAGTAGGTATGTTTATCAATGCAGCCTTTAAAGGTGGAAATGACAAGTTGAAGGAAGCGCTTATGGAGAATTACCAGAAAGGAAAATACAAGACCAATGGCGACTCCATATTGATCATACAGGGGATCGTTGATCGTGACGGGACCCTCAAGGATATTGCATTGACCATGGGAACGCAGTCTCCGTTTTCCAACTTTGTACTCGAATGGCTCAGTGGGACGGAGCAATCCTGGCTGCCCATGATAAAAGATGGAAGGGTTTACCGAAGCTTGGTTGATGTTTACGTACGAATGCACAGCGATGGTAGTATCACCGTCTCTGCCAATGGCAGAGCACGGAAACTACGCACCACCGATTCGGCTGGTGGGGCACTGTTAGTCCATTATTGAGATGGACTAATCTGTGGTCCACAAATTCTTAAAATGTTACAACGTCAAACACTATTTAAAGAAATAAAGGAGAAAATAGATATGCGCTATGTCATCATACTTGCGGGAGGGGTCGGCTCCAGATGCGGACAGGAAGTTCCCAAGCAATTTGCGTTGGTGGGAGGCAAACCGGTCATCTGCCACACACTGGAAAGGTTCCGGGCGATATTTCCCCTTGTTCACATCAACAGCGGGAAGTACTCGGTACTGTGCAGAACAAGTCGTCCCTGCTTGACAGTAACCTGAAGATCATGCGCAAATTTTCCGAACGGGATTCCATACTTCTTGACAAAAAAGTGATCAGCCCGGCCGAATTCGAACGGAACCAGTTGAATTACCTAAATTCGATGGGTTCTATGGAGAATACACGTGGCGAACAAGGAACTGTTCGCCTGGAACTTCAGAAAACGGTCAGTGTGCATTACAGGAAATAAGGATAAAGGCGCACCAAGAGGAAAAGGAACTTAGCATCGTACTCACGTCCGCCTATCACGAACTACTTACCAACCTCCGTTTGCTGGAAGACACCTATTTCTTCAGGAGCCCCATCCGCGGAACTGTGCAGTACCTCAGTTTCTGGAACAACAATTATTTCGTCAAAAGCGGTGATCCGGTTTTTTCCATCATCCCGTCCAACAGTGAAATCCATGCCCAGGTTATTATCCCAAACGCAGGGGCGGGGAAAGTGCAGCGCGGGCAGGAGGTCATCATTAAGCTGGATGATTACCCCTTTAATGAATACGGATCCATCAATGGAATAGTGAAGGGTATTTCATTGGTCACCAATACAGAAACCACACAGGAGGGAAATACCGAAAACTACCTGGTCACCGTAGACTTACCCAACCAGCTTTCTACCAATTACGGGTCAGAACTTTCTTTTCGATATGAACTGAAGGGCACAGCCGAGATCGTCACGATGGATAGGAAATTGATACATCGGGTGTTTGACAACGTTAATTATATGCTCAAGCGGTAAACCTAGAGTGCGTCCTCCTTCCCTAGTTACTAAACAAACTAAGCGTTTGGTGTACCGACAAAAAAACTATCTTTATGGTGCGAATCGCATCAAAGGGATAATCCGGCCTCCCCCCATATGCATCCGGCTATAATTTTTGATTAAACTGGCGAAAACGAACATGCTATGGGTATACGGAAGAGGCTCCTGATAATCAAATATTTTTCTAACAAGCGTTAAAAGAGGCAGCAAAAGTTCGATTAAAGTATCTTCACCTCTAGCAAACAAAAAAAGGACTCACCTAAAGACGAGCCCTTTTTCTCACTATCACTTAAAATTATTTCTGTGCTATGATGGGGTATTGTTTCATAATGTTTTGAACCACTACAGGCAAATCATTGACGGCTCTTTCTGGATTCCGCACTTCGCCGGTACCTCTGCCTTGCCAAATTACTTTGTTGGTCTGCGCGTCAATTGCTTCGATGATGATATGGCCGGCTCGATAGCGCTCTGTACCAACACCACCGCCCATACCCCAGCCCCAGGCAGGTCCCCAACCCCAGCCCCATCCCCAACCACCATACATGGGTGCATAAACGGTTCTGCTGGTATTGTTCACAATAGCCTTATACCTAAATAATAGGTCGGGATTACTCTTATCATAAGTCAAGCCCTTCGCTTTTAAAGCTGCATCAGCCGCGTCGTAAATATTTTCTTCGGCTATCGCATTGTTGTAATATGATTTTGATAACGAATCTAAGCCGGGCAACCATGCATACGTCCTGTACTTGGAAAATTCTCCACTTTTGCTTTGTGTAGTATAGTATTTATAGGGTGAGCAGGCAGCCAATATCAGCACCGCCATTGCTACAAGGAATCCTTTGGTCTTCATTTTACTTACCTCCCAATTAATTTATTGTCTGTTTAAAATCTACCTGATAAATCTTTTAGGCTAAAACATCGTTACATTTCTCATGAAAGTCATCCTGCAGTCACTTCGAAATTTGCTTTGTTCCGTTCTAAAATAATCCATAAAAAATTTTATACTATAAATCTAAACAGTCAATGTAAAAATAACGAATATAATGCCAATATGCTACATATTAGAAAAATTTAATCTAGCGACAATACTATTTTACATTCTTTTGCTAGAAAGGGTGTTTAGCCACTAAAGGCATGGCACGACCGGCTCCAAAGGCCTTTCTGCTGACCCTTAAGATAGGGGGTGATTGAAACCGCTTAAATTCGGCTCCAACGACGAGTTTTAGAATACGTCGCACCAAAGCTTCCTCATAACCGTCCGCAATAATCTCTTTGGCACTCCACTCCAATTCAATATAACGATGCAAGACAGCATCGAGCAGGTCATATTCCGGCAAGGAATCGGAATCTTTTTGATCAGGTCTTAATTCGGCCGAAGGGGCCTTTGTAATGGTATTTTCTGGTATGATAATCCCGTTTCTATTGATGTAATGAGCCAACTCATACACTTTGGTTTTAAATACATCACCAATAACTCCTAAAGCTCCCGCCATATCGCCATACAAAGTACCATAGCCTACCGCCGCTTCACTTTTATTGGATGTATTCAGTAAAATATAGCCGTGTTTATTGGAAATAGCCATTAATACAACAGCTCTCAAACGGGCCTGAATATTCTCTTCGGTGAGGTCATATTCTTTTCCTTGAAAAGCAGGTGCCAACAGCTTATCAAACACCTCCGCGGCCTCTTTGATGGGTACAATTTCATGCAAGCAGCCCGTGTTAGCGGCCAGATCCAGTGCGTCTTTCAAGGAATGATCGGAAGAGTAGACCGAGGGCATCAGTACCCCCATCACATTGGATGCTCCTAACGCTTCACAGGCCAACGCAGCCACAATGGCCGAATCAATTCCGCCAGAAAGGCCCAATATAGCTTTTTTGAAACCCGATTTATAGAAGAAATCTTTTAGCCCAAGCACCAATGCGTCGTGAATATCAGCAATGGCCTCCCTTGGTTGATAGATTGCTGCTGTTGATAGTGGCGAAATCTCCTTATTATCCACGCGGTATAAACGCATATCTTCTTCAAAAGGCTTGAGTACATCGATCAACGTGGCGTCTTGATTAAACACCAACGATCGTCCGTCAAATACGATATCCGTATGCGCACCTATTGTATTTACATAGAATGCCGGAAGTTTATATTTCCGGATATGCGCAGACATGATAGCACACCTCGTTTGGAAGTGTGTTTCCGAGAAGGGAGACGCCGCTATGTTAATCATCACATCCGGCTGTTGTTTAGCCAATTCTGCCATCGGATCTTGTTGATAAAGCGACGGGAGCTGTTCGTTCCAAAGATCTTCACAAATAGTTAGTGCTATCTTATTCCCTTTAAAGATGATGCAGTCAAATAGATCGTTAGGCTCAAAGTAGCGGTATTCATCAAAAACATCATAGTCCGGGAGTAAAGTTTTGTGAACGATACGCTGCACTACGCCATCGGCGATAAAGAGCGCCGAATTGAAGAGCTGCTTCGCATGGCTTCCCTTATTTCGTATCGGAGCACCAATAATACAGGCAATATTTTTACAGGCTGTAGCAATCTCTTGAATACTTGCCTCACAGGCGTCGAGGAACGACTGATATCTAAACAAATCTTTTGCAAGATATCCTCCTATAGTTATTTCGGGAAAAACAACGAGATCTGCCCCGTCTTGTTCTGCTTGCCTGATATAAGCTATTATTTTGTTGGTGTTTTCCTGAAAGTTACCGATATGGTAGTTCAATTGAGCAACAGCTATGATCATATTATCTCTGTAAACGTAAAATCTAATTAAAACAATATTCCAAAATTAAAGGCAACATACGAGTTATTGGCCGAGCCATGCTTAACCGCATTGGTAAATCCATTATTAAAACTTAAGCCCGTCATCAACCGCAAATTATGGTCAAGCAACCACTCCACACCACCACCCAGCTGAAGCCCTAACCGTAACAGATTGGCATCGCCCTTCATATTGGTAGACTCTTGCACAACTACATTATTCTGATTCAGCACTTCTTGCTTAGCGCTTAATTTAACCCCCAATGTAAAGCCAAATTGCCCGTAATAACTTCTGTAATAGCGCTGTGTACTTTTTAACTTGACACCTAACGGAATTTCTGCATATTGAAGCTTATAGTTATTGGTCAAAAAGTCACCAGCGACACTCGAGGCCGGCTGGTAGGTTTCGGATTGAGCACGTAAATTATCGATAAAGAGTCCGCTCGAAAAATAATAATTCTCTGCAAAAGCAAAATCAGCTATCAAACCATAGTTATATCCTACTTTGGCAGAGCTCGATTTGACATCAAAATCGCCATACCTTAACCAGCTAACATTGGGTGAAAAGCCTATCCCTAAGCTGATTCTTTTGTTATCGTAGGCCGAGTCATTATAATTTTGCGCATGGGCCAATAGGCCAATAAAGGTAAGTGTAACGGAAAAAAGTATTTTCTTATAGGGCATAGTTAAATTTTTAGACATCTTTTTTATCTTAATTAACATCGTTAATAGATAATGGATTTGGCGTTTAATGCTGAATATGCTTATTTTCGCAGGCACCACTCCATATCATGGCATTATTTAAAATTAAAAGCGCACAAATCTACCTCTTTTTTTTGACTATTGGTTTTGCATCCTGCAACCCAAAAAGGGAACCTGATCTAAGCGCCATCAATCTTCAAATCAACATTGAACGTTTTGACAAAGCCTTGGATAGTTTAACACCAGCAAATATCACAGAGAAGAACTATTTATGGCAAAAACAATACGATCAGTTTTATGCCGATTATATCATGCATATGCTTCAGGCCGGTAATCTACAAGATACAGTCGAGCTCTTCAAAAATTATCGGGAAATATTACAGAACGCTGATTTTAATGAACTAAAAAGAAGCACACTAGAAACTTTTCCGGATCTGACAGTGCAGGAGGCGGAATTAACCGATGCTTTTAAACATATAAAATATTATTTTCCAGAGGCCAGGTTACCTAGATTTATTGCTTTCTTTTCCGGATTCACGGTTCAATCCCCTGTTAATAAAAATTATATTGGTATTGGTTTGGACATGTTCCTGGGGAATGATTCCAAATTCTATCCGGCCTTAATCAAAAGTATCCCGATATATATCTCACGCAGGTTTACTAAAGAGAACATCGTACCCCGAACGGTAGAAACATACCTTCGGGAAGATTTTTATCCGGAGCCTGATTTTAAAACACCAAAGCTCCTCGATTTAATGGTGTATAATGGAAAAATCATTTATCTGCTGGATAGGGTGATGCCAAAAGTGAGTGATAGTTTAAAAATAGGTTATTCAGCACCGCAGCTGGAATGGGCAAGTAATTATGCATCGGATGTATGGGCATGGTTTCTGGAGGAGAACTTATTATATGAAACCGATTATCATAAAATACAGAAACATTTTGGTGAAGCTCCTTTTACGCCCGATTTGGGCAGTCATAACGACTCTGCCCCAAAACTGGGCATCTATCTCGGCTGGCAGTTGATCAGGAAGTATATGGATGAACATCCCGACATTTCCTTAGAAGACCTGCTGAACATGAACGATGCTCAGCAGATCCTAACAGATTCTAGATATAAGGGGAAATAGGAGCCCTATAGACAAGGTTTAGCTACGCTGACGAACGGCTCTCCATATCGCAATACCAGATAATAGGATGAGGGCACCAACTAGTACTGCCACCGTACCTTTCTCAGCAACCAGCCCCAAGATAGCAATTCCCAAACCCACGATACCAATAGAAATGCCAATTACCCGCACTCCAAAAATATTCTGCTTTTCAGCTTCCGCGGATTTAAGCGAATGAAGATCTTCTTTATGCTCAAATGCCGGATAGACTTGCATACCGTTGATGCATTCGAATACTAGCAAAATCAACAAAGGCAAGCCTACCCCTAGCGTCGTTTCCCAGAACCGGTCGAGTTTGATATCAAAAAGCAATGGTGCACCCATTTTCATAAACATACTCACCACCAAACTGGCTACAGATGCCGTTACAATGGATACCGCTGTTTGCCTTTTGGAGAAGAGCGACCAGATTAAGGGTGCGAAAAGAGAGCCTCCGGCAATAGCCGCTGTACTCAACACCATCTCAACAATGCCCCCCACTTTTGGAATGATAATAGCAATCAGCATGGTCAATATCCCAAAAACGGCCGTAAAAATACGGGCAACCCACACCAATGTTTTATCAGAAGCTTTGGGAAAAAACAATTTTTTATATACATCATTGGCAAAAACCACCGCTACTAAGTTCAAAGTGGTATTCGCCTTACTGGCCGTTGCCGAAATCATGCCCGATAACACCAATCCAACCAAACCCGCCGGTAGCACCTTTTGCGCCATCATCATATAAGCTCCTTCCGCCTCTATGCCCTGTAGGTTAGGATTGATGACACGATACATCATCGGAGGTAGCATCCATATAAAAGGGCATATCAGGTAAAGCCCAGCAAAAAGATAAGCCACTTTGCTCGCATCCCGCTCATTTGGAACGCTGGTATAGCGTTGTACGTAGGTCCAATTACCGGCTATATACACCGTTTGATAGAGCAAAAAGGCCATAAAAAACCCAACGCTATATTCGCCATTAAAAAAATCAAAGAATTTATCAGGCGCTTTATCGATGAAATTACCCATTCCGCCCACATCCTGTAAGGCTAAAGGAATCACAATCATGACGGCGGCCGACAAAACCACGAACTGTACAACATCGGTTACTAAAACCGCCCACAAGCCCCCTGCCGCTGTGTATAAGACAATAATGCCACCGATAATGATCACGCTGATCTCAATAGACAAGCCAGAAGCCACATTCACCATCTTTCCTACCGGGTATAACACGGCTGCCACCGAAAACAAGCTGTAGAGTAGTGTCAATGTCGTATAAAACTGTTGTGATTTGACACCAAAACGCATACCGATATACTCCGCTGCCGTCAAGGCTCCTGTACGCTTCCATCGATGGGCGATGAAAACGGCCGTAATCAGTCCTCCCAACATCATCGTTAGCTGAATGCCGTTTGCTACCAACCCATCACGATAAGCGATGGAACCCCAAACGACAAAAGTACCGGCTGAGAAATAACTGATAAACAGAGACAAGCCATTGATCCACCAGGGAGTTTTACCACCTGCTTCAAAAAAAGCAGAAGTATTTTTACTCCCTGAATAGGTAAAGGCCATGCCGATACACAGAATAATCAGCGCAAAAACGCCCATTACGATATAGTCAATATGATTGATCATGCTGTTTTTTTCTATTGAGATAAATCATTATGCATAGCAACGAATACCGAATAAGCCGGCTGGGACATACTTAGAAGGTGCTTTAAGTGTAATAGTTAACTTTTTCGTCTCCACAGGGTGTTCCAGTACAATTTTATTCAGCGTTTGATAATTAGCCTCTTTCCGATAGAGTACCTGACCTAGCCCGTCTCTGATTTCATATCCCTGGATGCAAAAGGGCATCGTGGTTTCCGGATGGGTCATTAAAACCGATTCCATCGGATGGTCAAAGTCGGTATCAAAGAAAAGATTTATTTCCCGGATCTGTTGTTTCTGATCCCATTCCAACTGAATGGTAGGATTTTCATCTGACGGTTCTGCCACCCAGGCATTCGTTTGGTTAACAGGCCTTTCTATTCCATTTTTCAGAAAATCTCCGTGATAGATAAGGAGCGGACGATCGAGCGTAAATAAAAGGTTTTGACCATCTGGCCTACGTAAAGGGCACCAAAACTCAAAGGAATCTACCCCCATCCCGGAGGGTGGGTTTTGTTTCCCATAATTGGAAACCGCTCTATTTTCACCATTAAAGACCGAAACTAAACCAGATGCCCGTTGTTCGGTATAGGGTAATAACACGGCCTCGTTTTGTCTGAATATAAAGAAATAATATCCTGCCGATGTGATGGGTGTTTTAAACGATAGGCTAATGGTCTGTTCTCCCGGAAGTAAATCCAATTGTTGTTCTTCCAATAAGCGATCCGGTGTGAAATTCCCTGGCCTATCTGCCGTGCGTAATTCCATCTGTAAAGAGGTTTTTTCCAAGGCTCTTAGGGAGATTTTCACTTGTGGGCAGGTCCCGACCGGCAAGGGCAGCAACTGGGCTGCGGCTACCTGTAAAGGTTTCCACTGCACATCTATCGCATCAAAACCTTTAAACTGCCAGGTGGAGGACGTTTTTATCTGGGCATGTTGAACCAAATCGGCCTCATCTGCCACTGCTACATGGGGTATATAATGCCCTATCCGTATCAAGTCGCGCTGCAGTTCCTTGATGTGTTTTCCGTCACCTAGGCAACGGGGAAGTATTTGGTATTTTGCACATAACTTAGCAGCCATTCCTACCGCCTCTCCAATATAAGCACTGGTTGCCATAACACGTGTAGCCCCAAAGGCTACATGGCTGACACTGATAATACGTCCCGCCAGGAAAAGATTGCTGATATTCCGACTGTATAAACAGCGGTAAGGAATCTGAAAAATACCTTTGCTATGCCATTGATCGCAGCCATCCTTTTCTCCGAAAACCCCATCCGCCGGGTGTAAATCGATCGACCAGCCTCCATAGGCTACCGCATCCTCGTGCAAGCGTTGCTCTACCAGATCGTGCTGCGTTAACATATAGTCTCCTTCAAAACGTCTACTTTCCCTTTTCCCCGGAATCGTTCCTACCCATTCCAAGGTCATGGTTTCTGCTTCCGGAAATTTACCGGAGTTTTTGATATAATCCCATACCCCGTATACAATTCTCCAGAGATCCCATTTGATTTCTTCACTATCATAAATGGTATCCATTCTCCCGCCATGTTCCACCCACCATAACTTACAACCAAATTCTTTGGCATTAAAGTTTTTAAAACGCGGTATTTCTTTGCTCACATCCAAGGCAAAAGTGGGGGGTATAAATTTTACAGGTTTACCCGTATCCTTACTATAAAAATAGAGGCTATGTCCCAATAATTCTCCGTATTCGGCGCTCGGTGCCATGAGCTCACCAAACTCCTCTCTCCCCTCTGCTCCCATGCGGAAAGCGGCCCCCGCTAAAAAACCAAGTATACCATCCCCCGATGCATCGCAAAACATCGTGGATTTTAAATAATATTCGGTACCGTTCTGACTACAAAATGCCTTTACCGCTGTGATTTTGTCGTCTTCCTTTTTATCGAGATCGTATACAACCGTATTTAACAATAAGTTTATATTTTTTTCTTGATGTACCTTCTCCAACAAGATCATATCCAAAATAAGCGGATTGCCTTCGGGATTACGATGGGTGTTTTCCACCAATAGCTCATCAATCAGCCCTCCTTCACGGCTCCACCTATTGTTATTACCCATATGCGAGGTAGCACCCAGTATCCACAAGCGTATCTCGCTGGAAGCATTCCCACCCAATACGGGCCGGTCTTGCACCAGCACCACTTCCAAGCCCGACCGAGCAGCTGTAACTGCAGCACAAACCCCTGAAAGACCTCCGCCAACGACTACTAAATCAGTCTCTAACACTTCCATGCGTTTTTTTCTTCCGTCTACGGCAAATTCTTCTTTAATCTTCATTGAAATCAATTGTTTTATATGTTAGTTCTTGTCCGTTACCTGCATGCTTATCTTTTCCCAGGGCGACCATTGGCTTTCGCTGCCCTTGGCCGAGACACGCTTTATCCTCACTTCATAATCGCCCGATGCGGGTATAGCCATTTTTACAGAGCCCTCCAAGGAGGTTTTTACCTCTTTCATTATTTTGTCCTTGTGCTGTGGAGATCTAAGCTGCAGCACATATTGTTGACGGGTATCTTCCACACTAAACCCTACCACCAATGCATCATTTACCGGCACTAATGCCCGGATGATCGGTGCTAGCGGAAGGCCTTTTTCAGCAACAGTTATCATTAAAGGCTTGCTGATGCCATAGTGGTTTTTGGCCTGTACGGAGACCTTTTCTCCTTTGGCTAGCCTATCTATTGGTATATCCACCCATGTTTTTATGGTTTCTATGGTATCCATCCCGGCAATAGCTATCCTATATGCCTCTACACCACTTGCTGGCAAAAACATAAAACGTGCTGTATCCGCCGAGCTTGCCGTATAGCGAAGGCCAGGTTGATCCGGTACCTGCCTATAGAGATGCTGCTCATGCACCACCTGTTGGCCAGAATTGAGCAGCTGCAACCGAACAGCATAGGGATGTATCTTTTTGTCGCTATAATTGAATCGTACTGTCTGTTGGGAATCTCCGGGATATATATCTTTTAATAACAAAGTATCTGTCTGTAATACCTCCCCTTTTTTGGTCAGCAGTTCATACTTCAAGTGATAACCCTTCAAGATATAAGCAGGCAGCTCGCCTTTTTTTCGTGCGGTAATATGTATCAGCAGTTCCCCTCCGGCAGCCTGCCAATCCACCTGAATTGCTTTTACCGGAGAAAAAGCCTGTTCAATCTGCCCGGCTGCCTTTTTTTGGTGGCGCCATACATCCACTACGCCCCAGGTACGATCGCCGCCCGGAGGTGTACCGGGAAATGCACTCCTGTAATCATTGTACGACCATAAAGAAGCACCCGCCACATAAGGCAAGTCTCCAAGCTCCTTGAGTTGAGATAAGACGCTTTCTGCCAAGCTGGCATCGCTATCTGAGCCGATCTGTCCTTTACCAAATTCAGACACAAAAACCGCTTTATCAGGCCATTTCTTATGAATTTCTTTGGCAGCCCCCACAAAATCGCCATAATTGTTAAAGCAGATGAAATCGCATAGACCCGCCGGGTCATCATCGGACGTCACTGTCGGCCTAAATGCCGACAGGCTCACATAAGTAAGTAAACGTGTTGCATCCAGCTCTTCCCGTACATAACGAATCATAGAAGAAACGTAGTCATATTGCTCCTTACTCATCCGCAGCTTTGTCCAATCCTTCACATCAAGTACCAGCTCATTGGCCACACTCCATGCAATGACCGAAGGATGATTATAATCGCGATCGATCATTTCTTTCAACCAGCTTCGAACAATCGGATTATCTTTATATGCCTGCGGGTCTTCCCGGCCCCATACCGGCACTTCCTGAATAATCAGCATGCCGATCTCATCCGCGTAATCCAGCAGTTCGGATGCTAAGGGGGCATGCATCATGCGTGCCATCCTACAGCCCATACGCTTCATATCATCCAGATCGCGTTTAATAAGATGGAAGGGCTCCGTATTACCGAAAGCGCGGTGATCGTGCACTCGGTTAAATCCCGTCAATCGCACCGGCTCTCCATTGAGGTATATTTGCCCTGCTTTTGCTTCCACCTTTCTAAATCCAAATCGCGCCTCCTTACGGTAAAGCAAGGTGTCTCCCTGATAAACAGAGACCTCACAGACATATAAAGTTGAGTGATCGAAATGCCATAGATCGATCGGCTTGGTTAATTTCACCTCCATTTCCTCTAGCGTATCGGCCATTCCAGCGAGTTGAATGGAGTAGTCTACACGCTCCTGGAGGGCCATTTCTTTTTTTCCCTCAGGGTAGATAAGGGTCGATATAGCAAGCTGCTTTGGGTTTTTATCGTTATTCTCCAACTGGCATTGCAATAATACTTGTCCATGCTTCGTCTGCAAATCAGGTTGGGCCGTCACTTTCAGTTGTTTGATTCGTATGGCTTGATGATATATCAGGGAGATAGGGCGACTGATTCCTCCCCATGCCCACCATGCGCCCCGACCATCATGATTATCCGCAACGACAGCAATCGTATTGACGCTATCCCGATGGATCAGATCGCTCACATTGAACTCAAAAGGTGTGTAGCCTCCTCGATGGCTACCTACATAAGCACCATTCACATACACCCTCGCCGTTTCATTCACTGCTTCCAAGCGAATCCGAATAAGTCCTCCCTTCCAATCGGCAGGCAGTGTGAGCGACCTGCGGTATATTGCCGCACCACGGTAATTGGCATATTTATTTTCCGTATCCCAATTACCTGGTACCGTTAAGCTATCCCAGCCCTCTGTGCCCACACTATCCGGATGAACCAAGCGCCTTTCAACGCTAACATCTTCCAACGTTTTAAAATACCACAAACCATCTAATGACATTTTCTTTTCAAAGGAATCCAGCTTGTCGAGCGCATCGGCCTTCGCGATAAAAAAACAGCTTAATAACAAGGTTACCTGCACACACCTTTTTATAAATGTTGTCAATTCCTTCTTATTCATATTTTTACTTGATATGCATGACCATTCCACTATTTGGTCTCAATATTATCTTTTTTGTATCTCCCTGCTTTATTATAAATGTGGCCGCTGTAAATCCTTCTTTTCCAACTGCATCCGTGATCAATGTGGCTTTATGCTTTTCAACATACTTAAGAAAGGTAGGTGTTAAGCGCAGCTCTTTATCCTTATCCGTACCATTGATTGCTACGACATACCAATCATTCCCTTTTCTCCGTGCAAAAGCAGCGAGTTCCCCAATGACGCTTCCTTCCAACACAAGCGTTTCATCCCATAACACCGGTAATTCCTGCAATAAGGGAATAATAGGCTTAAACCGATTATCAGCCAATAGTTTTACGGGATTTTCAGCCAAACATTGCAAAGGCGAATCAAACAGATACAATAGCGCCAGCTGATGTGTGTAAGTCGTATTTCCTCTATTAAAAAACAAGCCCGGTGTATAATCGCTAGGCCCAAGCACCAATCGCGTAAAAGGCAAAGCTGCATTATGTCCTGCTGGAATAGGTTCTCCCATCACATTGAGTTCCATACCCCGTATTCCTTCGCGTGTCATTTCATTTGGAAAAGTTTTACTTTCGCCCGTTGGTGCTTGGCAACCATGAAAATTCACCATCAGCTTTCTCTCCGCTGCCGCACGCAGAAAACCCGTTTCAAAATCAATCAGTTCTTTCGCCTCGCTATCCATAAAGTCGGTTTTCACCCCCACTACACCCGCATTTTTAATACTATCCAGAAAGTTATTCCGTTGAAGCGGATCTCTCAATTCCTTCGAATGCTTCCATACCCAAACCCCAACCTTCCTTTTTGCTGCATAGCGGCAAAGCCTTTCCAGCTCCGGCCACTTATCCGGCCACTTCGTCTCCCACCCTTCATCAATCAACGTATATTCAAACTTTAAGGTCGCAGCTGCTTCAATGAAATGCATTTCTTCTTTTATATCCAGGTATTTATCTTCTCTTGTAATCCAACTCCAAACAGAACGTCCCGGTTTTATATAGGCTATATCAGCAAATAGCTTCCGTTCCGGCAGCGGGTTTAAATCCTTTATCATGGTGTTGTTCACCAGCCGGTTCAGATTCTCCGCAAAAACCAGCACACGCCAGGGTGTATTTAATTCCTTCGCCTCTACCTGAAACCCATTTTCCTCTGTAAAATCTGCCTGTAATATGCGTCCCGCCGATGCCTTGAAACGGAGTCCACTATAATCATATAAAGCCGCCTCTGTTAACAAAGCAAAACCACCTCCCGCTAGTTCAAATACCAAAGGTTTGCCTTGTATGGGGCCTTGCTTAGAAATTAAATGAAGGCTATCTGTTAGCGTGCGTTTCCAAAGGCCTGCATATGTTTTCAACTTCCAATCATTATCCCGCTCAAAAAACCATACAGGCATCGAAGGCAATACAAAGGTGGTTAACTCCCGCTCCACCTCATAGGGCGCTTCCCCCTCAAAAAGATACCGGAAAGCGCATCCTTCATCAGACAGACGAAACTCGATAGCATACTCCTTTCCCTTTTCTTTCACCGACCATAAATATGCATGATAGCTAGTGATCACATGATGCAGCGTATCCACCATGTCCCATTCTTTTGCTATTTTCAGCTCGGACACCTCGCTTCCATATTCCACCCCATTTACCTTCAACCCCATAAGCGAGGGATGTATAATGATCTTGCCATTTCCCTTTACCGAATAGCGCAATGTATTTCCACACAGCATGATTTCCGCCTTTACAATGCCCTTTGGGCTTCGCATGACTAGCCCTTTTTCTTCGGCATGCAAAACCCAAGTGCTCATCAACAGCAGCAAAACCAAAAACAATCGAATCTTTTGCATTTTAGTAAATCTTTTTACGCACTTATACATTTAATATCCCTTATCGAATGAGCTCATTCGCATCCACCTCTACCTTCGGTATAGGCCATAAATATCCCTTAGCCGGGTCAAACGTTCTTGTCAGTACTGTTATCGGTGTATATTCTATTCCCGAAGATGCATAACGGGTTAGTTTTGCCGGATCAAAACCTTGCAGATCCCGGTAGGCTTCACTACCCACGTCCCATCGGATGATATCGAATAAACGAAGTCCTTCAAAAGCAAATTCCACACGGCGCTCATGTCGTATTACATCCCTCAATTGCAAAGCAGAAAGACCAAAACCTTCCGCATCTTCCACCTTTGGCATCATCACACTAGGGCGCTGTCTCACTTCATTGATCAAAGAAAACACATACAACTCATCGTATGCACCACTTTCAACCAATGCTTCTGCTTCCATTAATAAAATATCCGCATAGCGAATGATAATCGGGTTCACGCCAGAGATGCCCGGCACATTATAGTTCGTATAATCCAGGTATTTCCTGATACGAAAGCTCGTAAAGTTTGCAGATTTTCTATCGGTCGGGTATAATACACTCGGTGCTTTCGTATCCTTGTTATAGGAATCTATTGTATAGGGCACTACAATAGAGTAATGCATCCGCGGATCGCGGTTTTGGAAACGATTATCATAACCCCCATTGATGATGTAAGTGGAAGGAAATACCAGATCTGCAATTCGAACCGACGAGTCGTATAAGTCGTTGTCCGGATCATGGATAGATAAGCCATTGGTGGAGTAATACTGCTCATATAAATCCAGCGAAGCCTGATACCCTCCATATAAATAAAAACGGTCGTACCAAAAATTCGACAAGCCCTGTTGTATGGCATTGGTTTCATATTGCATATCAAAAATGGTTTCCAGGTTGCCTGCCTCTCCTTCGGGTAAAAATAAGGTTGGATAATCCGGCATAATTCGATACTGATTAAGTGCCTTCACCTGCCTACAGTAATCAACCGCTTCTTCATATCTTTTGTTAAACAACAATGTTCTCGCCTTTATCGCCAATGCAGCTCCTTTCGTAGCTCTTCCTTTTTCTGCGGCAGCATAAGTAACAGGTAATAGTTGTGCCGCCTCTTCCAATTCGGTCAATACAAATGCTACGATCTCATCTTTCGGCGTCAGCGCCTTGCCTGCCGCATCTAAGCCTTCTGGCTCCGTTCTAAGCGGCACATCTCCATAAAAGAAAGAAAGATCGAAATAGGCCAGTGCCCTCAGAAATTTCGCTTCTCCTTTATATTGTTGATAGGCTTCCTCACTGAGACTTACCTGGTCAATATAATAGAGCACAGTATTTGCCCTCAGGATAACCATGTAATTTCTGGACCATTTATTCACGATGTAACTGGTTTCGTTGGTATAGGTTCTATTCCACATATTCATATAGTCGGGAAAATAACCGTTGTCTACCGTGAAATCGGTATAGATAGGTTCATTTTTATCCGAAATATATGCCCGGTAAATGCCGTTAACAGCTTCCCTGATATCACGTTCAGTCTTAAAATTATCCGGAGCAAGAAAATCAATTGGCTCGCGATCCAAAAAATCCTTGCTACAGTCGGAAAAGGCTAACACAACAATCGCTAAAACTATATATTTGAACTTTTTCATTATTAAAAATTTAGATTTACCCCCAAAGAATAAGTAGCTACCTGCGGATGAAATGCCACTGTCGTGTTAGTATAACTGCGTTCAGGATCAAAGCCCTCTATAAAATTCGTAATCAGCAAGAGGTTCTCCGCATTAAAAAATACCCTACACCGGGCCACTCCATATTTTTCCGTAAAACGCTTATTCAAGGTATAAGACAGTTGTACACTTTTTAACCTAAAATAAGAGGCGTTATAAATATTATAATCGCTAATAAGCGCATCCCGTCCTTTATCCACATAAACCCGGTGATATTCCGTCGATGGATTTTCAACCGTCCAACGATTTTCAACGGTACTCGTTAGCAGCGGGCCTGTTGTATTAAAAAACGGACTGATGAGGTTGCCGTTCATATATCCATCCACTTTACCCACACCTTGTCCGATAATATTCAGACCGAAGGCCTTGTACGTTACGTTCGCGGCAATGGCGTACTGTAACTTAGGGAGCGGGCTTCCGATGATGGCTTTATCTTCCGGCGTGATCACACCATTGCCGTCTATATCCCTGATGCGGATATCTCCTGGCGCCGGATTAGACATCACCCCTGAAGCATCCGCCAATCCTTCTCTGAGTGCATAATTTCTTTCTCCATGCGGGATACTGGCATCACTGTTATTCTGCCATGTGAAATCAGACACCTGATATATACCCTCCACCTGATAGCCATAAAAAGAAGAAAAAGGTTCTCCGACCACACTTCTGTTCACCGTACTATGATCTACATAAGGTAAATTGCCCAAGTCCGTCAGCTTATTTGTTATATAGCTTCCCGTTAGATTGATGGTATAATTGAGCTTATCAGGGTCTTTCCGCGAGCTATAACTAAGACTAAGTTCCACCCCACGGTTGGTCATACTCCCTATATTTTGATAGGGCAGTGTGGTTACACCCAAAGAGGGCGGTACCGTTACCCGTGCCAAAATATCGTATGTATTCTTTTTAAAATAATCAATCGTCAATTCCAGCCTATTCCATAAAGCTATATCCGCACCTATATTTAATTGTTCGGTTGTTTCCCAGCGGGTAACCTTGTTTGCTAAAACATTGGTTCCCCTTCCAGGCACGATGCTATTACCGAAGCCATAATATTCTCCTCCCCCCATTTGATCGGCAAAAGCATATTGCGTATAAATATTCTGGTTCCCTAACTTACCCCAAGATCCCCTCAGTTTGAGATCCATAAACGTTATTTTTTTAAAAAAGGCCTCTTCACTTACCCGCCATCCAGCAGAAACCGAGGGGAAATTGCCCCACTTATTCCCATCTGCAAACCGGGAAGACCCATCTCTACGTAAATTAAATTCCAACAGGTATTTATTGGCATAGGTATAATTTATTCTACCAAAATAGGAAGCCGTTGCAAACTCATAGGCATTACTTGTTAAAAAAGGCGAGCCAGGATCTCCGAAGTCAAATATGGGCGCATTTGAAGAGAGATCTCGTACACTGCCCGCATCCCACTGATAAATGGTTTCCAGCTTTTCATGAGCGGCAAATAATTTAATATCGTGTTTACCTCGTGTGAGCCCGTATTCCAAAGAAGCTAGAAAAGTGTTGAGGGTATTGCGGGTATTTCTCTTTTCCAAAAAAGATTCCCGACGGTTGACAGCTGTTTCCTCGTAACTGCCCGATGTATAAAATTCGGGCGATAAACTCACATAGTCTGTATGAAAGCGATTACTACCGACCAGCAACTTAGCCACCAGATGTTTAATGGGTTCAAGCTCCAATCCACCTCTCATATTCAGATTATTTGATTTATTTTCTATACCTCCACCCAGCTCTTTTGCTCCTAAAAATCTTCCTGGATAACTGTAGAGGTTCTTCTGCCCGGTGAGTGTATCTATGGATTGCACGTAAGCTGTTGGGAGCGAACTAGCGATTTCTGATAATACCGTATTTGTTGGAGAGATCAGTTCATCACTGTTATCGTTATAGCCGATAAGCCCGAGATTGATCCGCACCTTATCTTTCAGGAAACTTCCGTTCAGGTTGCTATTAAAGGATATCCTTTTAGCCGAGGTACCGATAAGCACGCCGTCCTGATCTTTATAACTTACCGAGTTGGAAAACCTATAGTTTTTCTCTCCTCCCCTCAAACCCAAAAAGTGGTTCTGCATCTTGCCCTGCTGGTAATACACATCATACCAATCGGTATTCGGATAATTGGGATCTGTTTGATTCTTAAAAAGCTCCAGCTGATTTTCATTGTATACAACCGGTAATCCCACATTTAAACGCGCTTCGTTCAGTAAAGACGCATAGGTATAGGAATCTACCGTTTCCGGAAGCCGGGTAGCGTTCATGAGCGATCCCGTTCCGTTATATTCTACCTGTAAGCCCTTGTTGGCTGTTCCCTTCTTTGTTTCGATGATGATGACACCGGCCGAAGCTCTTGAACCATAAATAGCAGCCGATGCCGCGTCTTTCAGTACCGAAATAGATTCAATATCATTTGGACTCACATCGTTAAAATCTCCCTGCACACCATTGATAATCACCAGTGGTTCATTGTTATTATCGATGGAAGAAATGCCCCTGATCCTGATTTCCGAATGATCGTCTCCCGGACGTCCCGAATTCTGAACAATACTGACACCCGATACCTTTCCCTGCAATACCTGATCGGCACTGGTGAGCGCCCTTCCCTCCACCTCATTCACGCTTACGGAAGTTACCGCTCCCGTTAGGTTTACCTTTTTTTGTGTTCCATACCCTACCGCAACTACTTCCTCCAGACCGATAACGTCCTCCTCCAGCACGACGTCTATCGTTTCCCTGCCGCCAATCTTTACCTCTTGACTCCTATAGGACAAACTCGAAAAGATTAAGGTTTCCCCCTTATCTGCCATTTTTAACACATAATGACCATTTTTATCTGTGCTGGCACTCCTATCCGTACCATTCAGTTTCACAGAAACACCGGGAACAGGCTCGTTGAGCTGATTGGTAACCGTTCCGGATATCATCTGTTGTGCATAACCGTAATAACTAATCAAGGATATACACATAAAAATTATTGCTTTCAGTTTCATTTATAATTGGTTTAGTACGAAAAAAATTACACCCCCCCATTTTTTTAATTAGGGCATGCTATGTACCACATTCGAAATGGCCCCGATACCCGATGGTACAAAGGCGGTATCTGTTGTCAATAACAGCCTATCACATCGGGCAAAGTACTGAGAGCTATCAAAAAGTTCTACCAGATTAGTCCCTGCAGCAAGCAAAAATGTACCGCCGTTCTGCCAAGCATAGCCATTCGAACCATGTGTTCCAAACTCACCCTCTGCCTCCTGTCCGTTAATCAACACCTTAAATTTTCTGATACCCGGGGCCGTACTAAAGTCCCGCGCACGCACCCAAAGTGTATAACTTGCAGTCGAATCAACCGTTATTACCGTGCGCGCTTTAAGGGCAACACTGTCACGGCCGGCATCATATTGGGTAAATCCTCTCAGCACAGCAGCCTGATCTACATCTCTTTCTTTGGTCCAGTTGTTGATAATGGCAAAATCTTCTGCTTCGATCCATAAATCCACACCGTTCGATTGCTGTGGCCCTCTCAGGGAATCGAGGTATTCGATAAAGGGCACTTTCCGGAGGGCATAATTTGCAGGTGTGATCTCATAGCAACGTAGATAATCAAAAAAAACAGCACCCGAATCCGTTGCATCTGGTGCCGTGGCAATACACGACAACCATAGATAGAAGTCATGCTTGGGTGCAACCCGCATATCCACGGTCTTTAACAGCGTACCGTTATAGTAATAGTTTAGATAATCTGGCGTATATTCAAAGCCAAAGGTGTTGTAACTTTCGGCAAGATTTTCTGTGACAGTGGCATAATCTCTATTTAACCCACCTTGGAGTGGCTGCCATTCGATGGCACCGTATGTAAAAGTGTGTTCATCATAGGCTGCATAATGCTCAAAACAATCCATCTCTAACTGGCCCGTTGTTTCGTCATAGGTTGGATTTGGATCATCAAACCCGCATAAACCGGCTGTCCAGAAAGCTTCATGCCAACCCTGGCCTCCATCCATCTTAACCCTTACTTCATAGTACCCATAACGCCAGGGGGTTTTTGTAATCACGCCACCTCCTGTTAATTCCCTACCTTCGTAAGATTCCCTTTTTAAATTGATTTTTAGCTTTCCATCTTCGAGAGAAACGTTTTCAGATCGTTGGAAGCTGCTTTGACTAATACCCACACGATATTTCCATTGTGTGGTATCCAGTAAGCTATCCGCAAACTCATCGGCCCAGGAAAGGGTATACAAATCGAGGGGGGAATCTAAACTGGAGACATCTTGGGCGTTTACCTCATGCATGAACTGAGATTTCGTGCAAGCCGCTGCTATCACAGACAATAGCAAGCAGGCTATTCTAAAGAAATATTTTATTTTCATCATCGTTTATATTGGTATGGTCTGGTCTGGTAATTAATACCACAAGGCAATTATAGGTAGTTTGGTTTAAAAAACCAAATTATTTTTTATATTCGTACAATAAATCTATTTTTACCTGTTAAAATGAATGATTTATATGGTGTGGTATGGTATAGTCTATATCCTAATTATTAATTGTATCAGAACGTGTCTATCGAAATGGAAACTTTAGGAGAAAGTAAAGATCTTTCCGGCCAACGCATGAAATATTTGCAGCTGGTGGATTATATATTGCTACTAATTGAAAAAGAGGAATTGCATATAAACGACCGCCTACCCTCACTCAAACAGTTTGAGCAACAATTTGGCATTAGCAAAGAAACTGTTTTAAAGGGGTTGAATTATTTACTTGAAAAAGGAATAATTGAGTCGGTTTACAGAAAAGGGTATTATGTGCGCAAAAAATCGATCGACCACAGTTTTCGCATCTTCCTTTTGCTAGATAAGATGAACATTATGCGCGACAGATTTTATCATACGCTTTTTGAAGCGATAAAAGACAAGGCAGACATCGATGTATACTTTCATCACCACAATGCAAAGGTATTCGAAAAACTAATTTTAGAGAATTTAAACAGCTATACGCATTTTGTAATAGCAGCCTATTTAAAAGAGAATGTAGCAGATATCCTCAATCAAATTCCTGCGGCCAAAAGAATCATGATCGACTTTGATCAGCCACATTTAAATGGCCAATATTCGTCCATCTATCAGGATTTCAAATCGGACATATTCGATGCGCTCGTTAAGGTGATTTCAAAGCTAAAAAAATACACACAGCTTGTGCTTATTGTACCCAAAGAGTCTTTCCATGCCCATCTGGTAATCGATGGATTTCTCCAATTCTGCCAGGAGCAAAATTTCCCTTATATTATACAACACGAAATAACCAGCACTCATTTTAAAAAGGGGAATGTTTATATCACCTTTAGTCGATATGATACCGATGATGTAAAGTTGATCAAGCTGGCGCGCAAGAAAAAATATCTATTGGGAAAAGATGTTGGTTTGATTTCTTATAATGATACAGACGTAAAAGAGATCCTAGAGGGAGGAATCACCGTGATTTCCTCAGATTTTGAAGCAATGGGAAAAACGGTGGCCGACATCATCGAAAACAAAAAAACACAACGTCTTCGCAATCCAACGAAGATTATTCTTCGGCAATCCTTATAAAAATGTGCTAATATCCCTCAACCTTACTCTTGCCGTCTTTCCCGGGAGATCCAGAATAAATCTGTCCTTGCGGCACCCCACCCAGTCGACCGGCACCGGTACGGATTCCCATACCAATTTGCGAATAAATGTTGTATAAATCCGATTGCGGGTTAACCCTATAACCACCGGCTTTCGTATCAATACGCAAATAGGCAACAGCGTCTTTATTTTCCTGCTGTGGGCTTATTCCCGATTGGTCATAACGGAAGTTCACATTCCCGCCGTTACCATTTGGATAGGTACGCGTGCCGTTATTGGCATCTCTTCCCCCCGTCAACACATAGAGAGAACCCAGCTGCTCAAAACGGATATCGATATTCATATCGGTACCGTTGTTTTTGCTATCAGAGCCAACTATATAGGCTTGCTTGGGAATTTCGGCATATCCTACTTGTAGCTTCACTTTCTTTTTTCCAAAGAACTCCAATGTGGCCCTATCTTTCATAATGAGGGTATCAATGGTCAATACGAGCGTAGAATCGCGTTGTTTAGTGCTAAACGTCTTTTTTTTCTTTTTACCTATTTCAAGCTTTTGAATGTGCTGCACACTGTCCTGCTGTGCAGCAAAGCCATTTATTCCCCATCCTAGTAGTAGAACAAATGTTAATATAACCTTGCCGTTCATGGTATGAATATTTAAAACATGGCGTGTAGATATTGCTTATAAAATTTCTATACATAAATGTTTTGGTATAGAGGCATTATCCACTGCTCAACTCCTTAGACAATATCTTCTTCAAAGAGTTTAACAAGCTGCTATTTTCTAATAGCCTTTTATTTTTTCCAGACGGATGATTGCCTTCTCTTCTTCTGTTAGCTGTTTCTTTTTGGGATATAATGCTTGTTCCCAATCGCCGTACATTGGATTAGGCAAAATTATATAATTTACCCCAAATAGGGACGCATGCCGATCAACTTCTGAGTCTGTCTCCTTACCTTCTTGATAGAAAATGGTCGAAAAATCACTAAGGTTATCGCCTATGAGCAGGGTGATTTCATACCTATCGGACACGAAATCCCGCCGCTGCTGCTTATTAGAAGTATCCTCTCTAAATAGCAAATGAGGTCGATCTACATTAGGAAATCCATAACGGTTGAGGTTTTCAATGGTTGCATTAAGCTCACTTTGATCGCGGTTGCTGATATAAAATACTTCGATATTTTTCTCCGCTACATACTTTAAAAAGGAAAGTGCTCCAGGCACGGTATCCGCCTTGGCCAAATTTGTCCAGCGTTTCCATTCGGCCAGATCAAACCCTATCTTCTTCAACACGCTTTGCCCGCTCTGCGGAGAGTTATCCAACAACGTTTCGTCAATATCGACTACAATACACCGGGGTTTCTCACCAGGGCTCCTTATCTTCTCATTTAACGAAAAACGTGCAGCATTGTAAGCCTGAAAACAGAGAGCCCTGTATTCACCAGACCGCTGCTGCCACAGCACCGCATTGGTTAAATCCTTTGTATACTCTTGACAAATTCCACTAAAAGGCAGTATAAAAAGAAGAAAACCTAGCCATAAAGCCTTCCCACGTCTGTTTTTGTTGATTGGATATAGCATGTTATCAATTGAAGATTAGTATATATGTTAGCTAATTTACGTATTAGTTATTTTTAATTCTTACTTTTTTTCACCACGAAAAAAAGTAACAAAAAAAGCTCCCGCTGTAGAGAGTTGCTACAATGGTAGTGCATTCCAGTGCTAACCGCAACTCTCTAAGGCGGATTTTAAGCAGAACGGAGATCTGTTGCGAACAAAAAATTAGCCTAGGCAGACAAACACGGGGCTCTTGCGCGTAGGGTTGAACGGCCTTGGAGGGTACGGCAGCCGCGAGCAGCAAAGCATATGCAGTGCCATTCAATTTTGTTGTATCCAAGCGGATTGGGAAAGCGAAGCGGCTGCAATACGCGCCATATATGCTTTGCAAGCAGATGCAACGTAGCATCCAGAGCCTTGACTTTTTTGTTTCTTTTTTCGTCCAAGTGGCTGTTGCACTACGTGTTTTTGTTTTGAATGTTTTTTCTTTTCTGTTTTTTGGGAGTTAGCAAAACGTTTTGGATTGTTTTGTCGTTTTTAGGATATAGGCATTTTTACAGGTGTATTC
>Ga0160462_100158_pt1 | contig 29988 bp, 26 predicted proteins | sample HID1975K_E6MG_FD_108219 | JGI IMG/M metagenome (GOLD analysis project Ga0160462, IMG submission 108219) | Enriched soil microbial communities from UW Madison campus, WI, USA - HID1975K_E6 MG | ecosystem: Environmental > Terrestrial > Soil > Unclassified | place: USA: Madison, Wisconsin... | reverse complement strand
GGCCGGCAACCAGGCGATGGTGGGTTCATCCGGTAGTGCCGGCCGCTGGCCGGCAACCAGGCGATGGTGGGTTCATCCGGTAGTGCCGGCCGCTGGCCGGCAACCAGGCGATGGTGGGTTCATTCGGTAGTGCCGGCCGCTGGCCGGCAACCAGGCGATGGTGGGTTCATTCGGTAATGCCGGCCGCTGGCCGGCAACCAGGCGATGGTGGGTTCATCCGGTAGTGCCGGCCGTGGCCGGCAACCAGGCGATGGTGGGTTCATGAGGAGCCGGCCAGCGGCCGGCACTACCGACGCCGTGGCCTGCGCGCGCTGGATGTTCTCGACCTGCTGTTTTGATCGCGCGGGTCGGGGGGCGGGGCGACAGCAATGTCACACGAGTGACGACCAACGGTCGTCACCGCCGTTCACCCGCGCAAACGCATCAACAGGTCGCGCAACGGGGTGAAGGTGAGGCACAGGCCGGCGATGACGCCGATGCTGTTGGCCAGCACGTCCATCGGGTCGGCCATGCGGGTGGCGGTCAGGGCGCCCTGGGCGAACTCGATGCCGATGCCCATACCGACCAGGCCCACGCCCGCCCACACCAGCGCGGCGCGCGTGCGGTAGATCTGCACCGCCGAGCCGGCCAGCAGGAAGTAGGCCAGGAAATGTTCCACCTTGTCGCTGTTGTCCGGCAGCGCCATCGGCGGCAGCCGGACCAGGCACACGGCAATGGTGGCGACGATGGCCAACCACCACAGCCCCAGCCAGAACCGCGGCCAGCGCAGCGGCTTCAACATCCCTGTCGTGGTCATCTCAGAGCCGCCAGGTGAGATCGCCCAGCGTGAAGGCAGGCTCGAAATCGACGTCGCGCTGGAAGCCCATCACCTGGAAGCGCTCCCCCATCGCGGTGGGCAGCGTGAGTTTCTTGACCTGGTCGCGCAGGCGCACCTTGCCGAATTCATCGGTGCGCGCATCGGCCTTGGCCAACAACGCATCCAGACCGTTACCCAGCAGGAAGTTGGCCTGCGTGCAGTACCCGGCCAGTTCGAAGCCCGCACCGGTGCCGGCTTCGGCCAACGCGGTGAAATCCACCGAGGCGGTCAGGTCCTGCAGGCCCGGCCAGCGGTACAGGTCGTTGTGCACCTGGTGCCGGTAGAACGCGCGCACCGTGCCGTCGTCGCGCTCGTCCTGGTAGTACTCGCCGCGCGGGTAGCCATAGTCGACGAACAGCATCGCGCCGCGCTGCATGCCGCCGGCCACGGCCTGGATCCAGTAAGGCAGCTGCGGCAGCAGTTCGGACCGGTAGCCATCGGCGAACGGCTTCTCGCGGTAATGCTCGATATGCCGCACCGCCGCGCTCAGCATGGCGTCGGCCGGCTGCGCGCCACGCATGAAGGCACCGTCGGCATCCAGCTCCACGGTTTCCTCGAAGACCATGCCGTCACGGGCCAGGAAGCGCGGGGTGGGCAGCGCGTCGATCACCTCGTTGGCGAACACCATGCCGTCCCAGTCGTCGTCGAACGGGCCATCCAGCCATTCCACCAGCGCGAACAGCGGCGGCACCAGCGTTTTTTCCAGACGCTCGCGCTGGCGCTCGCGCAGGTCCGCGCTGGGCTCCAGGATGGCGTAGCGGTCGGGCAGCGCGTCCAGCTCGAGCATGCGCTTGAGCAGCACCTCGGCAAACGCGCCGCTGCCGCCGCCCAGTTCCATGAAACGCGCCTGCGGTCCCAGCTGCTGCATCACCGGCGCGATCGCGTTGGCCAGGGTGGCGGCGAACAACGGGCCCAGTTCGGGCGCCGTGGTGAAGTCGCCGGATTGGCCGAACTTGCTGGCGCCCGCGCTGTAGTACCCCAGCCCCGGCGTGTACAGGCTCAGCTCCATGAACCGGGCGAACGGCATGGCGCCGCCATTGGCCAGGATTTCAGCGCGCAGTGCCGCGGCCAGCTGATCGCTGTGGGCCAGGGCGTCGGTATCGGGGGTCGGCAGTGGGGAATGCATGGTGCAGGCGATTGCGGTGACAATGTACAGCATAGCCGAGCAGGGAGTTACCCCCGATGACCGATACCGCACCCGTCGTGCTGATCACTGGCAGCGCACGCCGGATCGGCGCGGCGATCGCCCGCCAGTTCCACGCCTGCGGCTGGTCGGTGGTGCTGCACGCGCATACCTCCACCGCCGAACTGCAGCAGATGGCCTTCGACCTGGACATGCTGCGCCCGGGCAGCGTGCTGGCGCTGCAGGCCGACCTGCGCGACGCCGACGCCCTGCCCGACCTGGTCGAGCAGACCGTGGCCCAGTTCGGGCGGCTGGACGCGCTGGTCAACAACGCCTCCAACTTCTACCCCACGCTGCTGGGCCAGATCACCGCCGAGCATTGGGACGACCTGTTCGCGGTCAATGCGCGCGCGCCCCTGCTGCTGGCCCAGGCCGCGGCCCCGCAGCTGCGCCGGCACCAGGGCTGCATCGTCAACCTGACCGACTTGCACGGCACCCAGCCGATGCGTGACCACCCGGTCTACAGCGCGGCCAAGGCGGCGCTGGAAATGGTGACCCGTTCACTGGCGCTGGAACTGGCCCCCAAGGTGCGGGTGAACGCGGTGGCACCCGGCGCGATCCTGTGGCCCGAGCAGGGCAAGGACGATTACGCCCAGCAGGCCCTGTTGCTGCGCACGCCGCTGGCGCGTACCGGCACCGTGGAAGAGATCGCCGAGGCGGTGTACTGGCTGGTGACCGACGCACCGTTCATCACCGGGCATACCCTGCGCGTGGATGGCGGGCGCACGCTGTCGTAACGGCTTGGCCGCACCCCCCCGCCCCGCTCGACGGTAGTGCCGGCCGCTGGCCGGCTCTGCATGGAACCTGCATCGCGGGCTTGCCGGCCAGCGGCCGGCACTACCGGGTGCGGTAGGCATCGCGGGTTGCCGGCCAGCGGCCGGCATTACCGGGTGCGGTAGGCATCGCGAGTTGCCGGCCAGCGGCCGGCACTACCGGGTGCGATAGGCATCGCGAGTTGCCGGCCAGCGGCCGGCACTACCGGGTGCGGTAGGCACCGCGGGGTTGCCGGCCAGTGGCCGGCATTACCGGTCCACCGCTTACCCCGGCAGCAGATCCATGGTCTCGAACGTCTCGCCGAACTGGCGGTGTGCGCGCCACAGCGTGGCCAGGTCCAGGCCGCTGACCGGGTCGATGAAGGTCGGTGCGATGTCGGCCAGCGGCTTCAGCACGAAGGCGTGCTTGAGCTCCGGGCGCGGAATGCGCAGGTGGCCGGGGCCCTCCACGATCAGGTCGCCGTAGAACACCACGTCCAGGTCCAGGGTGCGGTCGGAGAAGCGCGGGCCGCTGCGGTCGCGGCCGTGCGCGTCTTCCAGCGCATGCAGCCAAGCATCCAGCGCGTCGAGCGGCAGGTCGGTCTCGATGGCCACCGCATTGTTGAGGAAATCCGGGCCGTCAAACCCGACGGCGGCGGTGCGGTAGGCCGGGGAGACCGCAATGGCGCCGAAGCGCGCGCGCAGGGCCTCCACCGCGGCGTGAAGGTGCTGTTGCGGCTGCAGGTTGCTGCCCAGGCTCAGGAGCACAGTGGTCATGGTATTCAGCATGCGTGGGGCGAATCCACACCGGGCCAACAGGGCCAGCGCATAGAATCGGGGTGCACATCATAGGACACCGACATGACCTATTGCGTCGGCATCGAGGTGGACGAAGGCCTGGTCTTCGCCGCCGACACCCGTACCAACGCGTCGCTGGACGACGTGCGGGTGCATCGCAAGCTGCACGAATTCGAGTTCCCGGGCCAGGCCGCCTTCGTGATCATGGCCGCCGGCAACCTGGCCACCACCCAGCTGCTGATCTCGCGGCTGCGGCGTGATGTGGAGGAACAGCGCGCGGAGAACCTGCGCGCCTACCGGCACCTGTTCGAGGTGGCCGAGTACGTGGGCCGCATCCTGGTCGACAGCCAGGTCAAATCCAGCACGCCCGAACACGGCCACGACGGCGTCAACACGCAGGCCACGCTGATCCTGGGCGGCCAGGTGGGCGGCGAACAGCCCGGCATGTACATGATCTACCCGCTGGGCAACGCCATCGCCGCCTCGCCGGAAACCCCGTTCCTGCAGATCGGCGAATCCAAGTACGGCAAGCCGATCCTGGACCGCATCATCCGCCCGCAGACGCGCCTGGAAGACGCGGCGCGCACCGCCATCGTGTCGCTGGATTCCACCATCCGCTCCAACCTGTCGGTCGGCCTGCCGGTGGACCTGGTGCTGATCCGCACGGGCGACCTGCGCATCAGCCAGCGCATGCGCCTGGCGGGCGATTCGCCGCTGTACGCCGAAATCCACGGGAGTTGGTCGCACAAGCTGGAACAGGCCGTGGCCAGCCTGCCGGGGTTTCCGTGGGAAGCGGGATGACCGCGCCCGGTTACGCCGTCTCCAGCGCCTCGGCGACCGAGCGGAACACCTGCTGCATCTCCAGCGGCTTGCGCAGCACGTGCACGTTGATGATCGGCGGGAACACCGCCAGCGGCACGGTGACATCGGCCTCTTCCAGCACCAGGGCCGGACCGCGGTAGCCCAGCGTGGCCATCTCGCCCAGCAGGTGGCTGGCCGACAGCAGCTTGGAACCGGCGTCGGCAATCACCAGCGCCGGCATCGCCTCCTGCTGCATCCAGCGCAGTGCGGCGGCGCCGTCCGATGCCAGCTGCAGGTGGTAGCCCTGGCTGGACAGCGCATTGCCCAGCAGCGACAGCCGCGTGGCTTCGCCATCCACCACCAGGATGGTCTGGCCCGCACCTGCGGCGATCGGCGCGTCGATCGCCTCGCCTTCGGCCGGCACTTCGCGCATCGGCAGCAGCAGGTCGAAGCGCGTGCCCACGCCGGGCGTGCTGTCCACGTGGATGGTGCCGTTGGCGCCTTCCACGATCCGCTTGCACGAAATCAGGCCCAGGCCGGTGCCGTTGGCCTTGGTGGTGAAGAACGGATTGAACAGGTGCGACAAGGTCTCGGCATCCATGCCGGTGCCTTCGTCGCTCACCGAAATGCGCAACCACTCCTCGCCCTGCCCGCCCGCATCGGCAGATGCGCGCAGGGTCAGGCGGCCGCCGGTCGGCATTGCCTGGATGGCATTCAATGACAGATTCAGCAGCACCTGCTGCAGCTCGGTGTAATTGGCATCCACACCCAGGCCTTCGTCGGCCACGTCCAGGTGCAGGCTGACCTTGTCGGGCAGGTTGCTGCGCAACAGCAGCTCCACGGCCTCGAACAGGTGCGCGATGCAGATGTGCTCGCTTGGCTTGCGCGAACCCCGCACGAACGACAGCATCGATTCGGCCATCTCGTGCCCGCGTCGGCCGCACTCGGCGATGATGTCGGCCAGGTGATGCAGCTGCGGGTCGTCGCTGCGCGCCTTGAGCAGGTCCGGCATGATCAGCAGCGGCTGCAGGATGTTGCGCAGGTCGTGGCTGAGCCCGGCCGCCAGCAGCGACAGGCTTTCCAGCCGCTGCGCGCGCATCAGTTCGGCTTCCACCCGCTGGCGGTCCATCGTGCTGCGTGACTCGCGCACCGCGCGTGCCACCGCCGAAGGCAGCCGCGCCGGCTGGTGCTTGATGATGTAATCGTTGGCGCCCTGGTGCAGCGCGGCTACCGCGTTTTCCTCGCCCATCGTGCCGGACACGAAGATGAACGGTACATCGGGATGCCACGCACGCACGATCCGCAGGGCCTCGTTGCCGGAAAAGCCCGGCATGCTCAGGTCCGACAGCACGATGTCCGGCGAGAAACGGGTCAGGGCATCGCGCAGTTCGCGCGCGCTCTCCACCCGCTCGAAGCTCGCTTCAAGCCCCGCATCGAGCATCTGCTCGCACATCAGTTCGGCGTCCTCGGGGGAATCTTCCACCAGCAGGACGCGCAACATACCCAGGGAGGGGCCAGTCAGCGGCATGGATTATTCGACTTCCGGCGCCTGGTTGATGACGGCCCAGAACTTGCCCAGGGTCTGCACGGCACCGAAGAACTGGTCCACGTCCACCGGCTTGACCACGTAGGCGTTCACGCCCATGTCCCAGCTGCGGGCCAGGTCGCTTTCTTCGCGCGAGGACGACAGGATCACCACCGGCAGGCGCTTGAGCTCGTCGGTGTTGCGGATTTCCTTGAGGACTTCCAGGCCATCCATGCGCGGCATCTTGATGTCCAGCAGCAGCACCGCCGGCAGGCCTTCCTCGCGGTTGGCGTAGGCGCCGCGGCGCAACAGGTAGTCCATCGCTTCCACGCCGTCTTCGACGTGCACGATGGGATTGGCCAGACGGGCCTCTTTCAGGGCATCGACGGCCATCTCGGCGTCGGCAGGGCTGTCCTCGGCGAGGAGGATGGTGCGGAGAGCGGTCATGCGGCAGAGCCTTTATTGATTGCGTCGAGCGCAGGAGGAAGCAGGAAGTGGAAGGAGGCGCCCTGGTCGACGGCCGATTCGGCCCAGATGCGGCCGCCATGGCGGGTCAACACGCGGCGCACACTGGCCAGGCCGATACCGGTGCCCGGATATTCACTGGCCTTGTGCAGGCGCTGGAACACGCCGAACAGCTTGGCCGCGTAGGCCATGTCGAAACCGGCGCCGTTGTCGCGCACCGTGAACAGGTGGCCACCGTCGGGTTGTTGCTGGTACTCGACCTCGATCCGGGCCGGATCGCGGTTGGAGGAGTATTTGATGGCGTTGCCAAGCAGGTTCAACCACACCTGGCGCATCATGTTTTCGTCGGAGACCAGGATCGGCAGCGGCGCGATCTTCCACTCGACCTGGCGTGGCACGCCGGTTTCCTCGGCCTCGCTCTGCAGGTTGGCGTCCAGCATCGCGCGGGTGTCGGCCACCAGCGACTGCATGTCCACCGCCTGCATGCGCATCGCCGCGCGACCCAGCCGCGAGTAGACCAGCAGGTCGTCGATCAGCGCGGCCATGCGCCGCGCCGAATTGGAAATGACACTCAGGTAGTGCAGCGACTTCTCGTCGGCCTCTTCGCCCAGGTGGCGCGCAAGCTTGTCGGAGAAGCCGCCGATGTGGCGCAGCGGCGCGCGCAGATCGTGCGAGACCGAGTAGCTGAAGGCCTCCAGCTCGCGGTTCACTTCCGACACCTGCTCGACCTTGCCTTCCAGCTGCCGGTTCAGTTCTTCCACGCGCTGCTGCACGGCGCGCTGCACGGTCACGTCGCTGACCGTCATCAGCACCACCTCGTCGTCCTTGTCGGGCAAGGGCATGCGGCGGGCGTTGATCAGCATGGTGCGCACCTGGTCGTCGGCGGTGCGCTGTTCGTGTTCGTAGTCCCATAGTTCGCGGCCGCGCAGCAGCACGTCGGTCAACCGCTGGCGCACCACCGCATCGCTCCAGGCGCCGGCACCGATGCTGTCCAGCGGCCGGACCTCGCTGCTTTCCTCATCCAGGCCGTAAAGCTCGGCGAACGCCGGATTGTGCAGCTGCACTTTCAGGTCACGGTCCAGCAGCACGATCGGTTCGCGCACGGTGTGGAGCACCGAGGCGGCACGCGCGGCCGACCTCAGCGAGGCGCGTTCGGCGGCAGCGCGATGCCCTGCCTGGCGATACAGCAGCCACAGCACCAGGGCCAGCAGCGACAGCTGGATGGCCAGGGCCGTCCATGAAATGAATTCGCCCTGGCGCTGCTGCTTCTGGAAGGTCGCGGTGCGCTGTGCCAGCAGTTTTTCTTCGCTGGCCTGCAGTTCTTCGATCAGGCCGCGGATGGGGTAGCGCGTGGTCAGGTCCTGGACCAGCTCGCGCTGGTCGGAGTTCGGCGAAGTTCTGGCCAGTTGCTTGGCCACCTCCATGCGCCGCTCGACCATCGACTGGATGCGCCCGATGCGCACCAGTTGTTCGGGATTGTCGCGGGTCAGGTCGGCCAGCTTCTGCAGCCGCAGCGGGATGTCCTTGGCCTGGCCCAGGCGCTCACGCAGTCCCGGCGCGTCGATGCCCTTGGACATCGTCAGTGCGGCCGATTCCACGTCGCGCACGTCGGCCTGCAGCTGGTACACCGCCACGCCTACTTCCTGGGTATGGGTGACCCAGCGCATGGCCTCGACGTTGTCGTCGGACAGTTTGCGCAGGGTGACCCACGGCACCACGATGATCGCCGCCGCGGCCAATGCCAACGCCGGCAAACGCCACCGATCCCAGATTTCATCACTGAAAGCCAGCGCCATAGTCCCTCTTCAACCGTGCGATGCCGTTGCCGGCGGTGCCCTGTCGCGGCAGCCTCGGCTTCCCTGGCACGCCGTCGCGGGCGAAGCCGTCAATATACCGCAGCGCATTGTGAATAGGATGCGCCTTATTTTATGAACAATTAAGCAAACGCAGCGCCGGTGCGGGGCCACGAAAAAGGGCGCGCCCGAAGGCGCGCCCTGCTGGTCGCAACAGCGGCTGGACTCAGCGCTTGGCAGCGGCGGCCGCTACCTTCAGGCCGCTGGCATCGACGCTCTTGACGCCCTTGATGCCCTTGGTCACGCGCAGTGCCTTGTCGTGCTCGGCCTGGCTGGCCACGGTGCCGGTCAGGGTGACCACGCCGTTGACGGTCTCAACCTTGACTTCGGTGCCCGGCACATTCTTGCTGGTGAGCAGGTCGGTCTTGACCTTGGTGGTGATCCAGCTGTCGGTCACCGGCTCGGCCGAATCGTGCGTATCGGCATGGGTCATGGCCGCATGATCGGTGGTCTTCGGCGGGTCCTTGGCCATGGCCGACGACGTGCCCAGCACCATGCCGAGGGCCAGCGAAGCAGCAAGCAGATTACGGGTCGTGTTGGTCATGTGCGGTGTCTCCTTGGGTGTGTGGCCAGTCTCCGTGTCGGGCCGTGTGCAGGACGTCGGCAAGACATAACGCCGCCGTGAACCGCTCAGGTTGATGCACAACCGTTCATGTTCCGCGCTGCAACAACCCACGCTACGCTGTGCAGCCCGCACGGTTGGAGCCCCACCATGACCACGCCCCTGCAGGTTGGATTGATCGGCTACGGCCTGGCCGGCAGCGTGTTCCACGCGCCGTTGATCCAGCACACCCCGGGGCTGGCGTTGCACAGCATCGCCAGTTCGCAGCGCGACCGCCTGCTGCGCAGCTTCACCGACGTGCGCATCTGCGACCAGCCCGCAGAGCTGTTCAATGATCCCGCGCTGGACGCGGTGGTCATCGCCACGCCGAACGCCGAACACGCGCCACTGGCGATCGCCGCGCTGCAGGCCGGGAAGCATGTGCTGGTGGACAAGCCGTTCGCGCTGGACCTGGCCGAGGCCGAGGCTGTGGTGCGCGCCGCGCAGACGGCCGAGCGGGTGGTCACGGTGTTCCAGAACCGCCGCTTCGACGCCGATTTCCTCACCCTGCAGCAGTTGCTGGCCGATGGCGTGCTGGGCGAGGTGGCCGAGTGCCATTCGCACTTCGACCGCTACCGCCCGCAGGTGCGTGACCGCTGGCGCGAGAGCGATGCACCCGGGGCCGGGTTGTGGATGGACCTGGGCCCGCACCTGCTCGACCAGATGCTGCAGCTGTTCGGCTGGCCGCAGGCGATCAGTGCCGATCTGATGGCGCAGCGCGACGGCGCGCGCAGCGACGACTACTTCCATGCGGTGCTGCACTACCCGCGGCACCGGGCCATCGTGCATGCCGGCTCGCTGGTGGCCGCTGCCCGTCCGCGCTTTGCCGTGCATGGCGGTCTGGGCAGTTACCTCAAGCACGGTCGCGATGTGCAGGAAGACCAGTTGCGCGAGGGGATCGCCCCGGGCGCGCCGGGCTGGGGGCTGGACCCCGTGCATGGCCAGCATGTCAGCGTGGATGCCGCGGGCCACGAGCACGCGGCCAGCGTGGACAACGCCGTGGGCGACTACCGGCGCCTGTATGCGGCGTTCCGCGATGCGATGCTGGGGACCGGCGCGCCTACGGTGAGCGCGGAGCAGGCGCTGCAGCTGATGCGGCTGCTGGCGGCGGGCACGGAGAGTGCGCGCAGTGGGCGGCGGGTGGAGCTGGGGTAGCGCATCCACCGCCCCGCGCGCGTCGGCGCGGGGGGTGGGGAGCCGGCCAGCGGCCGGCACTACCGGGTGGCGCGGTTTGCTGGGAGCCGGCCAGCGGCCGGCACTACCTGCCTGGCGCGGTTGGCCGGGAGCCGGCCAGCGGCCGGCACTACCCGGTGATGCGGTCGGCGCTACCGGGTTTTGATCGCGTGGCCGCCGAACTCGTTGCGCATCGCGGCGAGCAGGCGGTCGCTGAAGGAGTTCTTCTCGCGCGAACGCAGGCGCTCCAGCAGGGACAAGGTGATCACTGGGGCCGGGACGTCCAGGTCGATGGCTTCGGCCACGGTCCAGCGGCCTTCGCCGGAATCCTCTACGTACGGCGCGATGCCATCCAGCTGCGGGTTGCGCTCCAGCGCATCGGCGCTCAGGTCCAGCAGCCACGACCGCACCACGCTGCCGTGCTGCCAGGCCCTGGCCACCTGGGCCAGGTCCAGGTTGAAGTCGGTCTTGTGCTGCATCAGCGCGAAGCCTTCGGCGTAGGCCTGCATCATTCCGTACTCGATGCCGTTGTGGACCATCTTGCAGAAGTGGCCGGCGCCACTGGGGCCCACGTGTGCCCAGCCGCGGTCCTGCGCCGGGGCCAGGGTGCGGAAGATCGCGCCCACCTGCTCCACGGCCGCCGCCTCGCCCCCGATCATCAGGCTGTAGCCTTCCTGCAGGCCCCACACGCCGCCGCTGGTGCCGCAGTCGATGTAGGTGACCTCTTCGCCCTTGAGCTGTTCGGCGCGGCGCATCGAGTCCTTGTAGTACGAGTTGCCGCCATCGATCACCACATCGCCTTCGGACAGGTGCGGGGCCAGCGCGGCCAGGGTCTGGTCGACCACCTCGCCGGCGGGCACCATCAGCCACACCACGCGCGGCACCGGCAGTTGCGCCAGCGTATCGGCGATCGAGGCACTGACCTCGAAACCGCGCTTGGCCGCACTGTCGCGCGCGCCTTCACCGGGATCGACGCCAATCACCCGATGGCCGCCGCGATGCAGGCGCTCGGCCATGTTGGCGCCCATCTTTCCCAGGCCGATCATTGCAATGTCCATGTGTCTCCTTCCAGCGTGTCAGTTGTGGTGCGGGGGTGCTGCCGAGGGGGAATCGCACTGGCGAAGGCGTGCGTCGATCCAGCGTCGGTACAGCGTGGTATGCAGGTTGTGCAGGCCCAGTTCGAAGGCAAACGGCGTGCGCGGGTTGCGGTCGAGCAGGCGTGCGATGTGATAACGCACAGGACGTATACCGCGAGGATGCACGTAAATCACGAACCCCTGGTAGAACGGATCGTCCAGCAGCGCGTCCAGTTCGGCCAGCAGCGGTTTCTGCTCTGCGGGCAGGCCGTTGCGCCACACCGGGTCACGCTCGATCAGCAGCCGTTCGAAGCGGCGCGGTCCCGGCCCGGGCATGCGCTGGGCCAGCGCCCAGATCTGGCGGTTGATCGTGTCGTAGTGGGCAAACCCGCCGTGCACGCGCAGGGCCTCGGCGGCCGCGTCGCTGACGTCGACCACCACGAAGTTCTCGGCCTGGTTGTTGATGTCGTCCAGGTAGCGCTTGTCGAACACATGCTCGATGAAACCGGGCGCGCCGACGAAGGCCTGCCTGCCGAGCTGCGCGGTCTTCACCGCCTTGCCATCGGCGAGGAACGCGCCCGCGTGGCGGCCGAGCAGGATGCTGTCGGTGTCGTGCAGGGTCAGGAAGGTGCCGATCGACAGTTCGCCGGGGCTGAACTCGGCATCGAAGGCCGCATCGCCGTAGAGCTCGCGCTGGGTGGCCAGCTGCGCTACCTGCCGCCCTACCCCGCATTCGGAGCGGACCCGGCCGTCGTAGAAGTGCTGCAGCGCGGCGCTGTTGGCACCGGCCGGCTGGTAGCCCCGCCCGAAACTGCGGAAACGCTGCCAGCCCTGCGCCTGCGCACCGCGTGCACCGAAGCCGATCCAGCCCAGCTGCAGCGCCGAGAAGCGGTAGCCGGGGTTGTCCTGCAGCTGCGTGGCGGCCCGGCGCGTGGCCTGGCCCAGTTTGAACGTATACGCACACAGGGTGGCCGGGTCGTCGAACAGCCCCGTCATCCACTCAGCGCGCTGGTCGGCTGTCCACGCCTGTGGCACCTGCACCCGCAGGTCGCCCGCCTGCTGGGCCTGCGGCAACGTAGCCCGCGTACAGACCGGGCCGCCGTGGATGACCGGCGTGGTCACCGGCGCGTCGACGAAGCGCCAGCCCAGCTCTTCCAGCAGCGCCTGCGTGCACGTCGGCCCCGGCGCGGCAGCCGCGGTGCCGATGGCTGCACACAGCATGGCCGCCAGCACCCGCGTCCAGCGGCGCGGCCTGCGCGTTACGGTTGGGGATGGCACCCTGCCCGCCTGCTCAGTGCGTGGGCACCGGGGTATCGGCCGCCGGCGCGGGGCCCGGCTCGGGCACCGGCGTCGGTGCGGCGGCCGGCGGCGCGGGCGGGGTCGGCTCGACCGGTGCCGGCGGGGGCGTTGCCGGTACCACCGGCAGGTACTGCTGCAGGCGGTCGAAGAAACGTCGGTAGAACTGCGCGTCCTGCACGGTGCTGCTGGCCACCTTCACCAGCGAGTCGTCGTTGCTGCCGAACGGCAGCGACACCGAGCCCAGCGCGCCCACGCCGACACTGGCCGAGGTCGGGCTCTTCTTCAACGCGTAACGGTCCTGCACCGCACTGACGAACACCAGCGCCTGGTCGCCGCGCGGCGCGCAGGAAATTCGCAGCACCAGCTGTTCGTGCTCCTCGTCGCGCGGCTGGAAGTTCTTGTTGCCCTCCACCGCCGCCGTGTCGGCCCGCGCGATCGCATAGCCCTGGCTGAGCAGGGTACGGCGCGCCGCCTCGCAGGCCTGGGCCGGGGCACCGGGCACGGTGCGCGAATAGGTATCGCCGGAATCGAAGGATTCGCGGATCAGGGTGCTGTCGGCGGCGCGGCCGCCGCAGGCGGTGAGCGACACGGCCAGCAGGCCCGCCGGGATTACGTGGGACAGGCGCATGCGCGCTCCTGCAGGGACAGACTGCGCCCAGCATAGCCACCCCGGCGTATGTGCCGGGTCTAAACGGCGAAGGGCCGGCACACTGGCCGACCCTTCGTTGCTTCCGGTTCATGCCCCCGAGGCGGGGGCGGTGACCGCCCTCAGTCCGCCCAGCGGCCCACGCCGGTGGACTGCGGCAGCACCTGGGCCGACAGCGGGCGGTCAGTCTCCAGCAGGTTCACCGCGTCGGCCAGGATCGCGGCCGATTCGCGCAGCAGCGGGTCCGGGCGCTTTTCGGCGGCCTTCTCACGGGCGGCATCCTTGACGATGTCACGCTCGTTGCCGGTCAGGCCGTCGTCATTGCTGTCATCGGCCAGCGGGTCCAGATCCAGGCCCAGCTGCTTGCGGATCACCTGGCGATCCACCCGCTGCTTGTCCTGCTTCTCACGCTCGGCGCGACGCTCGGCCTCGTTGAGCGAGATGTACTTCTTGGCCTTCTCGGCGCGGAACTGCTCGACGTCCTCGTTCCACCACTGGAACTCCTTGTCGGCAGCGATGCGCGAGGCATGGCGGGTTTCCAGCTTGGGCAGCAGCGGGCCGAAGTTGCCGTACTGGGTGTGCGGCACCGAGGCGATGCGGGTCCACGGCAGCGCGTTGTCGTAGGTGCTTTCGCCGTACTCGCTGGCGTCCACGCTGGCCGGGAAGGCCAGGTCGGGCACCACGCCCTTGTGCTGGGTGCTGCTGCCGCTGACGCGGAAGAACTGCGCGATGGTCAGCTTGACCTGCCCGTAGCGCTGCGCTTCCCCGGTGGGCCAACGGTCCAGGTCCACGATGTTCTGCACGGTGCCCTTGCCGAAGGTGGTCTCACCGATCACCAGGCCACGGCCGTAATCCTGGATGGCGCCGGCGAAGATCTCCGACGCCGAGGCCGAACCGCGGTTGATCAGCACCGCCAGCGGGCCATCCCACGCCACCGCTTCGCTGCGGTCGCTGTTGACGGTCACCCGGCCACCGGACTCGCGCACCTGCACCACCGGGCCCTGCTCGATGAACAGGCCGGTCAGTTCGATCGCCTCGTCCAGCGAGCCACCGCCGTTGTTGCGCAGGTCCAGCACCACGCCGTCGAGCTTGTCGGTCTTGAAGCCGGCCAGCAGCTTGGCCACGTCACGCGTAGCGGACGCATAGTCGGTGGCGTTGCGGCGACGGCCTTCGAAATCCTGGTAGAACGTGGGCAGCTTGATCACGCCCACCTTGCGCGCCGGTTCCCCGTCCTTGGCTGGAATGGTCAGCGTTTCGCCCTTGGCGGCCTGCTCGGCCAGGCGCACCTTCTGGCGGGTCAGCACCAGCGTGTGGTGCTTGCCGTCGACGCCTTCCTCGGCCGGAATGAATTCGAGCCGCACCTGGGTGTCGGCCTTGCCGCGGATCTTGGCCACCACGTCATCGATACGCCAGCCGATCACATCCTCGATCGGCCCGGACTTGCCCTGGCCGACGCCGACGATGCGGTCGCCCGCCTTGAGCGTGCCGTTGACCGCCACCGGACCGCCGGCGATGACCTCGCGGATCACCACCATGTCGTCCTGGCGCTGCAGCTGCGCGCCGATGCCTTCCAGCGACAGCGACATCGCCTGGTTGAAGTTCTCGGCGGTGCGCGGGGTGAAGTAGTCGGTGTGCGGATCCACCGCGCTGGTGTAGGAATTGAGGAAGAACTGGAACACGTCCTCGCCCTTCAGCTCATTGACCGACTTTTCCAGCGTCGCGTAGCGCTTGTCCAGCGTCTTGCGGATCTCGGCCGGCTGCTTGCCGGCCAGCTTCAGGCGCAGCCAGTCGTTCTTGACCGACTTGCGCCACAGGTCGTCCAGTTCGGCATTGCTGGCCGCCCACGGCACGTCCTTGCGGTCGTACTCGAATTTCTCGTCGCTGCTGAAATCAAAGTCCTGCTTGAGCAGCTTGCGGGCATACCCCACCCGCTCGCCCACGCGCTGCTTGTACACCGCAAACACCTGGAACGCCGGCTCCAGCTCGCCGCCGCGGATGGCGGTGGCGATGTTCGCCTCGAACGGCGCGAACCGGGTGATGTCGGCCTGGGTGAAGAACTGCTTGCTGCCGTCCAACGCCTCCAGGTACCGCTTGAACACATCCTTGGAGGTGGCCGCGTCCAGCGCGCGCGGACGGTAGGCATAGCGGCTGTCCGAAAGCAGCCCGTACACCAGCTTGGAGGTTGTCACCTGGTCGGCCGTGGCCGCCGACGGCAGCGCCGGCGAATCGGCATAGGCGGCCAGTGCCAGCGGCGCGGTGAGCGCCAGGGCCATCAGGAATGCGGGGGCTTTGAATTTCATCAACTTGCTCATGGCACCTTGCCAAGGGGGAGACTGCGTGCGGATCAGACCACACGACAGTGCCGAAAGTTGCCGGGTTTGTCATCCATCGCCGCGCAACACGTATTTCCAGCCTAAACCGGGGTCTGTAGCAAATTGTGAATGTGGGACAGCGCCGGGGGCCACCGACCGTTGGCGGGTGGAAACGGGCGGAATGTGGGGGGGTGGGGGGACGCAGGCGGGCTGGATCCGTACCGACCAACGGTCGGCACCTATCGCGGTGGGTCCGCAGGAAGAGCCCCCTGAGTCAGGGGGCGCGCCGACAGGCGCGGGGTATGGGGGAATGGTGAGGCGGGGCCCACGGTTTGCGCAGCAAACCGTGGGAAGCGAAAGCGCGATCGCGCTTACGCTACCCCCGCGCCTTTCGCCTGCACGTCGGCATGGTACGAAGAACGCACCATCGGGCCCGACGCCACGTGGCTGAAGCCCAGCTCGTAGCCGTAGACCTCCAGCGCCTTGTAGTCGTCCGGCGTCCAGTAACGCAGCACCGGATGGTGGTGCGGCGTCGGCTGCAGGTACTGACCGATCGTGATCATGTCCACGTCGTGCGCGCGCAGGTCGCGCATCGTCGCCCGCACCTGGTCCATGTCCTCGCCCAGGCCCAGCATGATGCCCGACTTGGTCGCGATCGACGGATGCTGCGCCTTGAAGTTCTTCAGCAGCGTCAGCGACCACTGATAGTCCGCACCCGGGCGCACATTGCGGTACAGGTCCGGCACCGTCTCGATGTTGTGGTTGAACACATCCGGCGGATTGGTCGCCAGGATGTCCAGCGCGCGCTCCATGCGGCCCTTGCCACGGAAGTCCGGCGTCAGCACCTCGATGCGGGTGTTCGGCGACTTCTCGCGGATGGCCCCGATGCAGTCGGCGAAGTGCTGCGCACCGCCATCGCGCAGATCGTCGCGATCCACACTGGTCACCACCACGTACTTCAGGCCCATGTCCGCCACCGTCTGGGACAGGCTGGCCGGCTCGTTGGCATCCGGCGGCTTCGGCCGCCCGTGGGCCACATCGCAGAACGAACAGCGCCGCGTGCACACCTCACCCAGAATCATGAAGGTGGCGGTGCCGTGGCTGAAGCACTCGTGGATGTTCGGGCAGCTCGCTTCCTCGCAGACCGTCACCAGACGGTTCTCGCGCAGCTTCGCCTTCAGCGTCTGCACCGCGTTGCCCGACGGAATCCGCACCCGGATCCACGACGGCTTGCGCAGCACCGGCGCATCGGCGAACTGCACCGGCGAGCGGCCGATCTTGTCCCCGCCCAGCTGTTTGACGCCCGTCTGCAGCGGCGCAACGGACGGCGTGTCGCCCTGCACGATCTGCAGGGGAATGAGGCGAGCGGTGGTTTCAGTCATGGCCTTGGTCGGCGGCGTTACGCCGCCTCTGTCAGATCGGGCAAATCAGTGGTCGGCTGGAGGTCCAGGCCGAACTGGCGGGCCAGATGGCCCAGCAGCACCGGCGTCACGGCCGCCATGCCGGACGGTCCCCCCAAGTCTACCACCGAGGTCACCTGCAGCCCTTGGTAGCCACAGGGGTTGATGCGGTGGAACGGCTCCAGGTCCATGGCCACGTTGAAGGCCAGCCCGTGGAAGGTGCAGCCGCGGCGGACCCGGATGCCGAGCGCGGCGACCTTCGCGCCGCCCACATAGACCCCGGGCGCCCCGTCCAGCCGTTCAGCGCCGATATTCCATTCGTCGAGCGTATCGATGATCGCCTGCTCGATCCGGCACACATAGTCGCGCACCCCGATCCCCAGCCGGCGCAGCTGCAGCAGCGGGTAGACCACGATCTGGCCGGGCCCGTGGTAGGTCACCTGGCCGCCGCGGTCCACGTGCAGCACCGGGATGTCGCCCGGCGCCAGCACGTGCTCGTCCTTGCCGGCCTGGCCCAGGGTGAACACCGGGTCGTGCTCGACCACCCACAGCTCGTCGGCCGTGCTGTCGTCGCGGTTGTCGGTGAACCGCTGCATGGCATGCCAGACCGGCGCATACGGCTGCCGGCCGAGCTGGCGCACCCGCGCCGGCTGCGGCGGACGGGCACCCGGACTGGGAACGCTGTCGCAGGCGGCTACAGCGTCCACTTCACTTCCGGGTGGTCACGCAGCGCGGCGTGGGCGGCGTCGTACTGTTCGCGGCTGTCGGCCTTGAACACCAGCCGCACCGACACATATTTGCCGTTGGACGAGTGTTTCCAGCTGACCCGCTCGGTCAGTACTTCAACGCCGGCCTGCTCAAGCAGGCGCGGCAATTCGCGTTCAAGCTCCTGGCCGGCCGCGCCCATGGCGCTGAGTTCGAACTGGCCGGGGAACTGGAAGCCGTGGTCGGGGTTGTCAGACGTGATCTCCATGACCGCGATTATGGGGACGCCGGCGCCCGAACCCAAGCGCTGCATGATCGTGCCCATAGCTGCACCCAACGCTACGTGAAAATCGCCCTTCACCAGCAAAACGCTCCAGTGCGTGCGCGGGTATGGTCAGTACATCACGCGTTCACTACGCTGCATGCGCTTAAAAACAAAACAAATCCTGAGCGGGAATTCCATGTCGTTGAAGCCCTATGCGTTGTCGGCCGCACTTGCCGGCGCCCTGGCGTTCGTCGCCCCCGCGGTGCAGGCCGCCAACCAGTGCGGGCCCGACGCGATGCGCGAGCACCCCCCGCAGGTCAACTTCCGCGTCGACAACGACCTGTTCGGCGGGGCCGACCAGGACCAGGGCTACACCAACGGCGCCCAGCTGACCCTGGTCTCGCCCAATCTGGTGGACTACACCGACGACCCCTGCCTGCCCCGCCTGGCGCGCTGGGTCAACCGGCACCTGGAAAAGCTGCACCCGGGCGAGTTCGAGCAGCAGAACATGATCTTCAGCCTGGCCCAGGGCATCTTCACCCCCACCGATTTCACCCGGAAGGACCTGATCGAGGACGACCGGCCCTACGCCGGCGTGCTGATCGGCAGCTTCGGCTACAACGCCCGCCGCGGCGACCGCCTGCAGACCACCCAGCTGGCCGTGGGCGTGGTCGGCCCGTGGGCTCAGGGCAAGCAGGTGCAGAACGCGGTGCACGAACTGCTGGGCGACGAGAAGTTCCAGGGCTGGGACAACCAGCTGCACAACGAGCCGGTGTTCATGCTCACCCACGAGCGCATGCGCCGCTGGCCCGCCGATGCCACCGACAATGCCACCGGCTGGGGCTGGGATGCGATCAGCCATTACGGCGGCGCGGTGGGCAACCTGGCCACCCACGTCAATGCGGGCGGTGAGGTGCGCTTCGGCTGGAAGCTGCCCGACGACTTCGGCAGCACCCCGCTGCGCCCGGCCGGCGAAAACACCGCCCCCACCCGCGGCGGCAAGCCGGCCGGCTGGTCCTGGCACCTGTTCGCCACCACCGACGCGGCCTGGGTGATCCGCGACATCACCCTGGACGGCAACACCTTCCGCAACAGCCACAGCGTGGACAAGCGCCACGTGGTGGGCCAGGCCGGCTACGGCGTGGCGGTGATGCGCGGCCGCTGGAAGTTCGCCGTGGCCCGCTACCACAGCACCCGCGAGTTCGACGGCCAGCGCCAGTCGCCGGTATTCGGCAGCTTCACCATCAGCCGCTCGCTGTAAGCGGCACACCGTCGACCGGCACCCCGCATCCAAAAAAAGACCGGCTTTCGCCGGTCTTTTTTTTTACTACGGTCGGGCAGGAATCACTCCGATTCCCACCACATCCAGAAGCTGTCCCACAGGCGCTTGAAGAAGCCGGCCTCTTCCACCGCGGCCACGGCCACCAGCGGGGCTTCGGCCACCACCTTGCCGTCCAGGGTCACCTTCAGCGAGCCGATCTGCTGGCCCGCGGTGAACGGCGCTTCCAGGGTCTTGGGCACGTCGATGGTCGGCTTGAGGTCGTTGTAGCGGCCACGCGGCACGCTCACCAGCAGCGGCTGGGCCACGCCCAGCTGCACGGTGTCGGTCTTGCCCTTCCACACCTTGTGCTCGGCCACGGCCTTGCCGGGCTCGTACATGCGGTGGGTTTCGAAGAAGCGGAAGCCCCAGTTGAGCAGCGCCAGGCTGTCATCGGCACGCTGCTTTTCCGAGCTGCCGCCCAGCACCACCGCGATCAGGCGCTGGTCGCCGCGCTGCGCCGAGCTCATCAGGCAGTAGCCGGCTTCGGAGGTGTGGCCGGTCTTGATGCCGTCCACGCTGCCGTCGCGCCACAACAGCAGGTTGCGGTTGGGCTGCTTGATGGTGCCCACGGTGAATTCCTTCACCTTGTTGTAGGCGTAGGTCTCCGGGTAGTCGCGCACCATCGCCCGGCCCAGCAGCGCCAGGTCGAAGGCGGTGCTGTGGTGGCCCGGCGCGGTCAGGCCGTGCGCGTTGACGAAGTGCGAGTTCTTCATGCCGATCTTGGCGGCGTAGCTGTTCATCAGCGAAGCGAAGGCCTCTTCGCTGCCGGCCACGTGCTCGGCCAGGGCAATCGCGGCATCGTTGCCGGACTGGATCGCCATGCCCTTTTCCATGTCTTCCAGGCGCGCGGTCTGGTTGACCGGGAAGCCGCTGTAGCTGCCGTCGGTACCGGCGCCGCCTTCGCGCCAGGCGCGCTCGCTCATCATCACCTGGTCATCGGGACGGACCTTGCCGTTCTTGACCTCGGCGGCGACCACGTAGGAGGTCATCACCTTGGTGATGCTGGCCGGGGCCAGCTGTTCATGTTCGTTCTCGCCGGCCAGCACCTGGCCGGTGGCGTAATCCATCAGCACCCAGGCCTTGGAGACGCTGGGCTTGGGCGCCGGCGGGGTGGCAACGGTGATCGGGGCGGCGGCAGGAGCAGGCGTCGGCTGCGGGGCCGGCTGCGGGGTCTGGGCAGAGACCACGCCCACCAACAGGGTCGTGGCCATGGCAGCAGCGGCAAAGCGGAATTTCATCGGACAGCAAGCTCCTGGAGGGCGCCAAGGTGGAAAGAGGGGTGGGCCATTGTAGGCCCATGCAACGGTGCGGCGTGTGGCGGCCGGCGGCGGCCGCCGCGCCGGTCAATCCTTCACGATCTGCGGCGATCCAAAGCCCAGACCCACGATGCGGCCGGCAAGTTCCGACGCACTGGCGTGGTCGGCGGCCGGAACCCGCAGGCGCCACAGGGTGCGGCCCCCGCTGACGATGTCGCTGATGCTGGCCCCGACAATGCCGGCCGAGGACAACTGGCCCAGCGCGCGGGTGGCGTTGTCGCGGCTGGCGAAGCTGGCCACCTGCAGGAACACGTTGCCTACCTGCTGTTGCAGGGTACTGGCCGGGACGGGCGTGGCGGCCGGTGCCGGGCGCGGTGCCGGGCGGGCGGCAGCCGCAACGACCACCGGGGCGGCGGGCAGCGCGCTCACCGTGACCGGGGCATCGTCGATCTGTGCGGCCTGGGTGGCGGCCGGGCGGCCCGCGCTGGGCGAGGCCGGCGACGGCGACGGCAGCCGGCCCACCAGTTTGTCCATGTCGCTGGGCGTGCGCGCCGGCGCGGCGCTGGCCACGCTGGCGGCGGCCACGGCACGGCGCTCGCGGCGCGAGGGCTTGTCGGCCAGCAGGTTGTCGTCGCCCGGGCTGAGCGCACGTACTTCCACGTTGCCGGTGCCGCGCTGGGTGATGCCCAGGCGCACGGCGGCGGCATAGCTCAGGTCGACCACGCGGCCATCATGGAACGGCCCGCGGTCGTTGACCCGCACGATCACCGATTCGCCGTTGTCCAGGTTGGTCACGCGGGCAAAGCTGGGCAGCGGCAGGGTCTTGTGCGCGGCGGTGAAGGCGTACATGTCGTACACCTCGCGGTTGGAGGTCAGCCGGCCGTGGAACTTGGCGCCGTAATACGAGGCGGTGCCCTTCTCGGCATAGCCGCTGGTCTTGTCCAGCACCTGGTACTGCTTGCCCAGCACCACGTACGGCGACTTGTTGCCCACCGGCGAGCGCGGCAGGTCGACCACGTCCGGTTCGGGAATGCAGGCCACGTTCGGAATATAGGTGGGGGTGCTGTCGTTGACGCCCGGCTTGTACAGCCCGCCGGCGCGGTAGTCGCCACGGGTGCTGGGATCTTCGGTGGCCGCCTTGTACGGCGAGCCGTCCGGGCAATGGGCCGGGCGTCCGCCCTTGCCCTTGCCCTGCACCAGGGTGCCACCGGGTTTGGCGGCACCGGCGCTGGCCGGCTTCTTGGGCGCGCTGCTGCAGGCGGCAAGCGCCAGGATCAGCAGACCGGGGACCAGCCATCTGCAGCGTGCGCGTGCGTTCATGCCGGGGGCAGCTCCTGTCCGGCGATGGCCTGGGACAACTGGAACACGGCCATCGCGTACATCTTGGAGAGGTTGTAACGGGTGATAGCGTAGTAGTTCTGGAAGCCCAGCCAGTACTGCTTGCCGGTGCTGCCTTCCAGCGTGATCGGGGTGGCGGTCAGCCCGGCCGGCACGCTCACGCTGGGCTGGTAACCGCGCTGGGCCAACGCGGACAGGGTCCAGGTGGGCGCCCATTCGGTCGGATTGAATTCCTCGCGTCCCGCGGCCAGCGTGGCCGGTACCGCCACCGGGCCGCCGCGCACCCACCCGCCCTTCTTGACGAAGTAGTTGGCGATCGAAGAGAACACGTCGTCGTAGCTGTTGAACAGGTCACGGCGGCCATCGCCGTTGCCGTCCACCGCGAAGTCCTGGTAGCTGGACGGCATGAACTGGCCCATGCCCATCGCACCGGCGTAGCTGCCCTTGATCGCGGTGATGTCCAGCTTCTCGTCGCGGGTCAGCGCGAACAGGCGCGCCAGCTCGTCGCGGAAATACAGTTCGCGGCGCACTTCGCGCTCCAGCTTGGCCGGATCGCCGCTGCGCGGGTACTTGAAGGCCAGCGTATACAGCGCGTCGAGCACGCGGTAGCTGCCGGTATTGCGGCCATAGCTGGTTTCAACGCCGATGATGGCCACGATCACTTCGGCCGGCACGCCCGTGCGTTGCTGTACGCGGGTGAGTTCGTCGCGGTGTTCGGCCAGGAACTTGCGGCCGCCGTCGATCCGGGACTGGCTGATGAACATCGGCCGGTACTCGTTCCACGGTTTGACCCGCTCGGCCGGGCGCGACATCGCGGCGATGATCGGGTCGCGGATCTGCGCCTGGGCCAGCGTCGCGTCGATCTGCGCGGCCGGAATGCCGTAGCGCTGGGCGGTGTCACGCACGAAGTTGGCGCGGGCCACCTCGAACGGCACCGGGGTCAGGTCAACCGGCGCGGCGGTGGCCGCAGCGGCCTCCGGCGCGGCTTCGGCCGGGCCCTTCTGCCCGGGCACCGGCTTGTTCGGTGCACCCGATGCCTGCGGTGACGGTGACGGAGAGGGCGGTTGGGTCGCGCAGGCGACCAAACCGAGCGTGAGCATGCAGGCCAGAGTGCGTCGAATCATCGCGGCAGGTTAGCAGGTCAAGGATGAATTAAAACCCCTAAGACCATGAATCACAACGAATTGCGGCAGCCAGGGCCGACTCGTTAAGCCCGTGTGTATTTCGACCGCGATCGCATCCCCATTCAGATACAGCGGGAAAGCACCTGACGGCAGCGCGGTAGATGAAGAACGCGCGCGTCGGCCGCGGGGGAACCGAACACCCCGATAGGATCGCGCAGGCCAATGGGCCAAAGAGGTCGTGCCGGCTGCGCCCCCATCCCCATGGACGCAACCGGCCAAACCGACCAGGTCGGTACCAGCGCGGCGCGCAACTCCCCAGCGCGCGCCTCGCTCCTTGTACCCGTAAGGTCAACTACTCCCCGTCAAGCTCCCCAGATGCAGCGCTTGGCTCACTGCACCCTGCTGACGGGCCGCCATTGTGCAGGCCGTTTACGACAAGTCCATTGATCAGGATCAAGTGACGTCATATGTGTGCGCCACATCCCACTTTTGCGCCACTTTCTTGACGAAACCTGCACCAAACACGACAGCAGATGACGCGAATTCCGCAATTCTGCGGATGGCGCGCGCCGGGGCGGGTGCCGTGCGTCGGCAACGGTCGCCACGTTTTTGGGGCCATCCGTGAGGTGTCGGCCGGCCAATGTTCAGAGCAGCCGACCAACGGTCGGCTCCACCTGCGGGCGGGTGTGGCAGCCGCCGGCCAGTGGCCGGCATTGCCGTCAGGTACCGGTTGTCAGTGGCCCGTGGCGCTGCCGGCCGTGGATGGGCTGTCTGCCCTGCACCGCCATCACCAACCCGAAGCCGGCTAGCAGCGACACCGCCGAGGTGCCGCCGTAACTGATCAGCGGCATGGGCACGCCCACCACCGGCAGCAGGCCGGAAATCATCCCGCCGTTGACCAGCACATAGACGAAGAACACCAGACCGGTGGTCCCGGCCAGCAGCCGCGCGTAGCCGCAGCGCGTGCCCGCCGCGATCCACAGGCAGCGCGCGATGACGAACAGGAACAGCCCCAGTACCGCCAGCACCCCGACCCAGCCGAACTCCTCGGCCAGCACCGAGAACGCGAAATCGGTGGTGTACTCCGGCAGGAAATCCAGCGCGGCCTGGGTGCCCTGCCCCCAGCCTTTGCCGTGCATGCCACCGGACCCGATGGCGATGCGCGACTGGATGATGTTCCAGCCGGTCCCGAGCGGATCGTTCTCCGGGTACAGGAAGGTCAGCACGCGGTCCTTCTGGTACTGCCGCAGCAGCCCGAACCACGCCAGCGGTGCTGCAACCGACACCCCGCCCAGCGCCAGCGCCACCCAGCCCCAGTGCAGGCCCGCCAGCAGCAGCGCGAACATCCCGCTGGCCGTCACCAGCGTGGCCGTGCCCAGGTTCGGTTGCAGCAGGATCAACACCGCCGGCACCCCGATCAACAGCGCGGCCACCAGCACCACTTTTGGCCGCGGCGGCAGCGCCTGCCGGTGCAGATACCAGGCCATCATCATCGGCAGACTGAGCTTGAGCAGTTCCGACGGCTGCAGGTAGAACACCCCCAGGTTCAACCAGCGCTGCCCGTATTTCCCCGTGCCCACCACATACACCGCCAGCAACGGCAGCAGCGACACCGCATAGATCCACGGCGACCACGCCCGCAACTGCAGCACCGGCAGCCGCGACAACCCCCACATCGCCGCCAGCCCCGCCGCAAAGCGCATGGCCTGCGCCTGCACCGGCCCTTCCACGCTGTGCAACACCGCCAGGCTGGCCAGCATCAACAGGCACAACGCGACCAGCAGCGGAAGGTCCAGCGAATGCAGGAAAAAATGAAACGCGGCGCGTACGCGCTGCAGGTGTTCGACCATGCGGGCGACTCCTGGAAATGCGCGACGCACAGCAAACGGCGACACGGCAACAAAAAGCGGACCCGAGCGGTCCGGCGCAAGCGGACGACCCTAGCATGCAGTCCGTTGGGCAACCTGAGTCACGCCCAACCTTCGGCTGGCGTGCGGTGGGTGATGATGTCGTTTTTGATACAGAAGAGCAGCCGGGCAGCGCCCGGCGCCACGCGCTAGCCGTAGCCGCCGTGCACCGGCTGGTGGCTGCGTGCGGCCATCACCAGCCCGAAGCCGGCCAGCAGCGACACCGCCGACGTGCCGCCGTAGCTGATCAGCGGCATCGGCACGCCCACCACCGGCAACAGCCCGGAAATCATGCCGCCATTCACCAGCACGTACACAAAGAAGGCCAATCCCGTCGCGCCCGCCAACAAGCGCGAATACGAATCCCGCGACTGCGACGCGATCCACAGGCAACGCCCGATCACCACCAGATACAGCACCAGCACCGTGGCCACGCCGATCCAGCCGAATTCCTCGCTCAGCACCGAGAACGCAAAGTCCGTCGTCTGCTCGGGAATGAAGTTCAGGTGCGACTGCGACCCCTGGCCCCAGCCCTTCCCGTCGAACCCGCCCGACCCGATCGCGATCTTCGACTGGATGATGTTCCAGCCCGCGCCCAGCGCGTCCATCTCCGGGTCCAGGAACATCATGATCCGGTCCTTCTGGTAGGGACGCAGCAGCCAGATCCACGCCACCGGCGCCGCTGCCGCCACACCGCCCACCGCCACCCCTACCCACCACCACGGCAGGCCGCCCAGCAGCAGCACGAACGCACCGCTCGCCGCGATCAGCACCCCGGTGCCGAAGTCCGGCTGCAGCATCACCAGCCCGGTTGGCACCCCGATGATCACCGCACTCACCATCACCGTCGAAAAACGCGGCGGCAGCGGCATCTTGTGCAGGTACCAGGCCACCATCATCGGCAGGCTCACCTTCAACAGCTCGGCCGGCTGCAGGTAGAACAGCTTCAGATCCAGCCACTGCCGCCCGTACTTGCCCGTGCCCAGCACGAACACCGCCAGCAGCGGGATCATCGAAATCGCATAGATCAGCGGCGTGGCCGAGCGGATGCGCAGGATCGAGGCGCGCGAGATGGCCCACATCGCCCCCAGCCCGACCACGAAACGCGCGCCCTGGGCGAACACCAGCCCGTCGCCGCCGGCGCTCTTGAGCACCGCCAGCCCGATCAGCATCAGCGCTCCCAGCGCCAGGCACAGCACCCAGTCCAGCGAACTGCTGAAACGCACGACCATGTCGGTCGCCCAACGCAGGAACACCTTCATCGTGAGCGCTCCGGCGCAGTAGGCGGGGCCGTGGCGGCGGGCATCGGTGCGCCGGGCACCGGCGATGGCACCGGGGCTACCGGCAGGCCGACCTGGACCGGCAGCGACTCCAGCGCCGCCGCCGCCGCATCGCCGGCCGCACGCGCGTTGTTGTCGCTGCTCTCGAAGCCGGTGATGCCGATCGCCGTCGTGCCGCGCTCGCTGTCCAGCGGTTCCAGCCCGTCGGGCATCTTGCCCAGCAGCCAGGCATCGAACAGCTTGCGCGCGATCGGCGCCGCCGCCGAGCCACCGTAGCCGCCGCCCTCGACCGCGATCGCCACGGCGATCACCGGGTTCTCGGCCGGCGCGAAGCCGACGAACAGCGAACGGTGGCGCAGGTGCATCGGCAGGCTCTTGGGGTTCACCGCGGCGGTACCGCGGCGGCTGATCACCTGTGCCGTACCGGTCTTGCCGGCAATGGTGTACGGCGCGCCGGCCGCGGCGCGTGCGCCACTGCCGCCCGGGCGCATCGTCCCCATCATGCCTTCGCGCACCGCCTGCAGGTTGCCCGGGCTGGGGCTCACCGGCTTGGTGTCGCCGGCCGGCACCGCGGTCCAGTCGGCATCGAAGCCGGCGCGCTGCTGCATCACCAGGTGTGGCGTGCGCAGCTGGCCGTTGCCGATGCCGCTTACGCCATGCACCAGCTGCAGCGGGGTCACTTTCCAGTCGCCCTGGCCGATGCTCACGTTGACCGTGTCGCCGGGGTACCAGCGTTCCTTGCGCGTTTTGTACTTGTGCTGGGGCGACGGCAGGATGCCGCCGATCTCGCCGGTGAGATCGATGCCGGTGGGCGCGCCGAACCCGTAGTAGCCCATGTACTGGTCGAAGCGCTCGATGCCCATGTCCAGCGCCAGCTTGTAGTAGTACGTGTTCACCGACTGGGTGATGGACTTGCGCAGGTCGGTCCAGCCGTGGCCGCCGCGGTTGGCATCGCCCCACCCACGCGACGTCCCCGGCAGGTAGAACATGCCGGTGGACAGGATCTTGTCTTCCGGCTTGCGCGTGCCGCTGTCCAGGCCGGCCAGGCCGATCAGCGGCTTGATCGTCGAACCGGGGGCCACGCCGCCCAGCACCAGCCGGTTGAACTGCGGCCGCGACGGGTTGCTGTTGAGGGCCTGGAAATCGGCATGCGAGATGCCGTTGACGAACAGGTTCGGGTCATACGACGGCAGGCTGACCATCGCCAGCACTTCGCCGGTGCGCGGGTCCATCGCCACGGCCGCGCCTTCGAACTCGCCGAACGCGGCCACCATCGCCCGTTGCAGGTCGGCGTCGATGGACAGCCGCAGGTCGCTGCCGGATTGGGCGGCGACCCGGCCGATGGTGCGGATGGCGCGGCCCTGCACGTTGGTCTCGACCTGCTCATAGCCGACCTTGCCGCGCAGCTGCGACTCGTAATACCGCTCCAGGCCGGACTTGCCGATATGGGTCAGGGCGGCATTGCCCTCGCCCAGGACCTCCAGGTCCTTGTCGTCCACCCGGCCCACGTAGCCGATGATGTGCGCGAACAGGTCGCCATAGGGGTAGCGACGGGTCAGGTAGGGCTCCAGCTCCACGCCGGGATAGCGCCAGCGGTCCACCGCGAAGCGCGCCATTTCCTCATCGGTGACCCGCAGCTTGAGCGTGACCGGCAGGAACTTGCGGCGCGCCTTGCGCGACTTGTTGAAGGTTTCGATGTCCTCGGGGCTCAGCGCGAGGATCTTGGCCAGCCCGGCCAGGGTGGCGTCCATGTCCTTGACCTTGTCCGGGGTGATGTCCAGCCGGAACGCAGGCACGTTCTCGGCGAGCAGGCGCCCGTTGCGGTCGTAGATCATGCCGCGCCCGGGCACCACCGGACGTGGCTTGATCCGGTTGGCTTCCGAGCGCGTGGCGTAGATGTCGTGGTCCAGCACCTGCAGCTTGAAGTACCAGCCGCCCAGGCCCAGCAGGCAGACCAGCACGCCCAGGAAGCCCAGCGCGGCGCGACGCCGGAACTGTTCGCCCTCGGCGTGGGGATTCTTGGCCTGGCGGCGCACGTACACGTCAGCGCCCGCGACGCCCGAAGCGGACCGCGTCGAGCAGGATGAACAGCAGCGGCCACAGGCCCATGCCCAGCAGCGGGGCCCACCAGTACGACCACGGCAGGGTCGGTTCGCCCACCACGATGTGCACCACCGAACTGACGATGCGGTCGTTGAACAACAAGCCGCCAATGGCCAGCATCTGCTGGGACATCGGGAAGAAGCGGATGCGCGCGCGGAAGCGCTGCAGGATGAAGGTGAGCATGACCAGGCGCAGCGCCTGTTCGCCCAGCACCCCGCCGTACAGCAGGTCGGCGACCACGCCGCTGGCGAACGCGATGCCCAGCCCGACCCGGTCCGGGGCCTCGATCACCCAGTAGGCCAGCACCAGCGCCAGCCAGTACGGCCGCAGCGGCTGCAGCAGCGCCGGCAGCGGCAGCAGGCCGAGCAGCAGCGCCAGCACCACGCTGAGCGGCAGCACCCACGGTTTGTCGCGCAGGCGGCTCATTCGCGGTTCTCCACGGGCGGGGGTTGCCGGCCAGCGGCCGGCACTACGGGTTGCCGGGCAGAGCCCGGCGCTACGGGTTGGCTCGGCGAGGGTTGCCGGCCAGCGGCCGGCACTACCGGGGTGGCGGTGGGCTGCGGGGGCTGGGCCGTCGTACCAGCTGCCTCCTGTAACGGTCCCCCCGACGGCCCGCCGGCTTCGCCGGACAGGCGCAGGTTGGGCGGAATCCGAATCGCCGCGCCGGGGCGCAGCAGCAGGACGTCGCGGCCGCGGTCGAGCTGGGCGGCGGGCTTCAGTTCGCCGACCAGGAAGGCGTGGGTGTCATCGGGGCGCAGCGCGGTGATCTTGCCGACCGGGAACCCGGCCGGGAAACGCCCGCCCAGGCCGGAGGTGACGATCTCGTCGCCCACTTCCACGCCCGCGCTGAGCGGAATGTCGCGCAGTTCCAGGGTGTCGCCCCGGCCGTACACGATCAGGCGCACGCCGTTGCGGGCCACGGTCACCGGTACCGCGTGGTCCGGGTCGGTGAGTAGCAGCACCGTGGCATTGCTGCCGGTGGTGGCGATCACCTGGCCCATCAGGCCACCGGCATCGATCACGGCCTGGCCCAGGTGCACGCCGTCGCGGCTGCCGGCGGCCAGCACCAGGCGCTGCCGGACCGGGTCCAGGTCGATGTCCAGGATCGGGGCAAGCTGCACGTCCAACCCGCTGCGCTCGGCCACGTTGAGCAGCTCGCGCAGCTGCGCGTTGTCCAGCGCGGCGGTCTGCAGGCGGGTCAGGCGGGCGTTGGCGATCAGCAGCTTGTTGCGCAGCGCGCGGTTCTCCTCCACCAGCTGGCCATGGCTGGCGGCATTGTCCTTGACCTGGGTGCCCAGCTTGCCGGGCAGCCCGGCCAGCGCCCACACCGGCTGCACCAGCACGTTGGTCTGCGCGCGCAGGCGCGCCAGCCAGCCGGCCTGGTCATCGAGCACGATCAGGGTGATGGCCAGGGCCAGGTAAGCGAGCAGCCGCAGTGGACTGGCGGCGTCGCCCTGGCGGGAGGCTACGGGGGGACCGGCGTAGGGCGGCACGACTGGCTTCGACTGGAGGAAAACGAAAGAAGGATGCGACAACGCCCCGGCGTTGCGATACCCGGCGTGGCAGGCACGCAGCGGGCATCACGCCGCAGGGGCGCGTGCAGGGAGCACAGCCGGTACGGCTTACTCCGGCGCAAAGAACTCGTTGCCGTGCATGTCCACCAGCTCCAGCGCACGCCCACCGCCGCGGGCCACGCAGGTCAGCGGGTCATCGGCCACCTGCACGTGCAGGCCGGTTTCTTCGGAGATCAGGCGGTCCAGGTCGCGCAGCAGCGCGCCACCGCCGGTGAGCACGATGCCGCGCTCGGCGACGTCGGCACACAGTTCCGGCGGGGTCTGTTCCAGTGCCAGCTTGACCGCGCTGACGATGCCCGACAGCGGCTCGTGCAGGGCTTCCAGCACTTCGTTGGAGTTGATCTTGATCATCTTCGGCACGCCCTCGGCGAGGTT
>Ga0160462_100135_pt1 | contig 36936 bp, 26 predicted proteins | sample HID1975K_E6MG_FD_108219 | JGI IMG/M metagenome (GOLD analysis project Ga0160462, IMG submission 108219) | Enriched soil microbial communities from UW Madison campus, WI, USA - HID1975K_E6 MG | ecosystem: Environmental > Terrestrial > Soil > Unclassified | place: USA: Madison, Wisconsin... | reverse complement strand
TCAAAGGAGTGTGCTGCATGAGCAAAACCGTCGAATTCTTCTTCGATCTGGGCAGCCCGGCCAGTTACCTGGCCTGGACCCAGCTACCCGCGCTGTGCGCCCGCCATGGCGCTACCCTGCGTTATCGGCCGATGCTGCTCGGCGGGGTGTTTCAGGCAACGGGCAATGCATCGCCTGCGATGATCCCCGCCAAGGGCCGCTACATGTTTACCGACCTGGGGCGCTATGCGGTGCGCTATGGCGTGCCGTTCGGGCTGCCGCCTGGGTTTCCGCTCAATACGCTGGCCTTGATGCGTGGCGTGATCGGCATGCAGATGCGCTCGCCGGAACGCTTCGAGGCGTTGCTGGCGGCGCTGTTCAACGGGCTGTGGGCGCAACGGCGAAACCTTGCAGATAACGCAGTGTTGGCTCAACTGCTTGGCGAGGCTGGGTTCGACCCGGCTGAATTGCAGGCTCTGGCCACTGACAGTGAGGTGAAGGCGGCACTCAAGCAGGCCACGGAGGAGGCGGTGAAGCGCGGTGTGTTTGGCGCACCGACCTGTTTTGTCGAAGGGCAGATGTACTTTGGCCAGGATCGCCTGGATTTCGTCGAGGATGCGCTGAGGCAGCAAGTCGGTGCATGACAGTGCCGGCCCCTTCGCGGGCGTGCTCGCGAAGGGGCCGGACGGCTCACATCCAGATCAGAAGTTGGCCGGGGTATTGGCGCTGATGATCTCCGCCTCGTCCTGGCCGATGTTCTTGAAGCTGTGCGGCAAGGTTGTGGGGATGTAGTAGCCATCGCCCGAGTTGAGAATGCTGACCTGGCCATCGACCCATAGCTCGACGGTGCCGCGTGTGACCAGCCCGCATTCCTCGCCTTCGGCATGCACGATCGGCTCGCCAGAGTCGGCGCCCGGTGCATACAGTTCGCGCAGCATGCGCATCTGCCGTGCCTCGACACTGGCCCCGACCAGCAGCATGCGCAGGCCATTGCGGCCCAGGTCAGGCTGCTCGCTGGCGCGGAACACGAAGCGCTCTTCCCGTACCGGCTCATCGAAGCTGAAGAACTCCGCCAGGGTCATCGGGATCCCTTCAAGCAGCTTTTTCAGTGAGCTGACCGAGGGGCTGACGCGGTTCTGTTCGATCTGCGAGATGGTCGAGTTGGTCAGCCCGCTACGGCGGGCCAGTTCCCGTTGGGAAAGGCTGTTGCGTTCACGCACCAGTTTGAGTCGTGTCCCCGTGTCCATAGCCGCCTTGTAATCAGAGGTGTTAAAAATAATGAGCGACGCATTAAAACACACTCTGCACGCTTGCGCGCTGTGCTTGTCAGGCGCGTCGTTCGCGCGGCATTGGCCACAGCCCGACCAGCAGTAATAGCAGGGCCACCGCCAGAAACGGCAGGCGTGGATCAAGCGCGTAGACCAGCGTTCCGGCCAACGGGCCGATCACCGCGCCCATGCCTTGCGCAGCGCCGATGGAGCCGGCAGTGGCGCCTTGTTCGGACGCGTGCATGGCATTGGCCGCCAGCGCCGAGAACGACGGGAATACAAAGCCCATGCCGGCAGCGGCGACGAAGTAGCAACCCCACAGCCAAGGCGCGCTGGTGGCCAGTGCGCCAGCGGCGAAGCCCAGCGCAGACACCGTGGCGCCGACGCGGATCATTTTCAGCGGCGGCCACTCCAGTTGGCGCAGGAGTACCTGCGAGAGGATAAGCGCCACCCCCACCGTGGTCAGGGCAATACCGGCTGCCTGGGCGGCCTCGGCGGGCCCCAGCTGCAGGCGGTCGAGGGCAAAGAAACCGACGATGATCTGCGACACCGTCACGCTCAGCATGGCGCTGAACGCCACCAGCAGCGGCCGGCGCAAACGTGGGTCACTCAGCCGCACCGGGCTGGGCGCATGGCTGACCGCCAGCGGTTGCGGCTTGAGCTTGAACAGCAGCACCAGAAATGCGCTGGCGGGCAGCAGCGACATCACATGGAACGGCAGGCTCAGGCTATGCCGTGCAAGCAGCGCCGCCAGTGCCGGGCCCAGCACCAGGCCGACGGCGTTGGCCGCGCCCAGTGACGCCATCGCCCGGGCGCGCTGTTGCGGCCCGACATGGTCGGCGATCAGCGCATTGCAACCCACCGGTATGGCCGCATAGAAGGCGCCGATGCAGCCGCGCGCGATCATCAGCCCGACAAAAGCCAGAGTCGCCCCTGGCAGCCAGCGCAGGGCGCCTTCGACGAACAGGCACAACAGCCAGTAGGCCACGGTGAACCCGGCGCTGCCCAGCAGCAGGATGCGCCGACGGCCCAGGCGGTCGGCCGCGCGGCCCCAGGGGCGGGCCAGCAGCACCCAGACCACCCCGGCCACGGTCACCGCCGCACCGGCTTGCCAGGTGGCCATGCCGAGCAGGCGGGCGATGGGCCCGATCAGGGCAACGAAGGCCATCATCGACATGGTGCAGGCCATGGTGGCCAGCAGCAGGGGGCGCAAGTCCAGCGTGGCGGCTGGGGTCAGGGTGGCAGGGTCCTTTGCGGCATTCATGGTGGCAATCCAGGGCAGTTGAGCAGAAACCCCTCAGCTTAATGAGAGCGTTTATCGTTTGTCGAGCCTGCCCTGTGCCGCATGCCATCATTCGCTGCGCCGCAGGGGGCCTGGCCACATGCTACGCAACACCCCGTCCCGGCGCACCAGTGCATGCATCAACGCCGCACCCAGGTGCACCAGGACCGTGGCGAACAACAGGTAGCCGGCCCAGCCGTGTGCCTGGCGAAGTATTGCGTACAGCTGCAGGTCGTGCGGCGCGATGGCGGGCAGTTGCAGCGGGCGTGGGTAGCCGCCGGCCGACAGCATCGCCCAACCCAGCAGCGGCATGGCCAGCATCAAGCCATACAGCAGCAAGTGGGAAGCGCCAGCGGCGATGCGCTGTAATGCGGGCAGGTCGCGTGGCAGCGGTGGGTGTGGCAGCGCCAGGCGCAGGCCGATGCGCACGATCACCAGCACCAGCAGTGCAAGGCCTGTCGCCTTGTGCAGCTCGACAAGTGTGGGGTGGCGCAGCGACAGGTCGCCCACCATGCTCACGCCAATGAACAGCATGGCCAGAATCAATATCGCCATCAGCCAGTGCAGCAAGCGGGCCAGCGGGTGGAAGGCTTCGGGTGTCATGGGTGGGCTCCTGTGCCGAGCGATTCGCGGCTGCGACGGTTGAAGGATTCCGAGTAGGCCGCCGAGCGGGCGGCGAGGATCGGGTCATCGGACGGCTGAATGCCGCTGGGCAGGATCAACGGGTCGAAGTTCAGGTCACGGCAGGCGCCTTGTTCCTGGGCATCCACCTGGTCGATGACCAAGGTGCCGGCATCGACAGTTTTGCGCTCGGCGGGCCAGGGGCGGGCAGGGTCGTCCTGCGCATCGCCCGGGGCGGCAAGCACCAGGCGCAGGGTCCAGCGCAGTGGGCCCTGCGCCAGGCGCTGCTGCAGGTCGTGTTGCAGGAACCGCTTGTCATCGACCTGGCCGGGCAGCGCCGCGAATGGGGTTTGTGGCTCCAGTTGCCAACGCACCGGGTGGGCAGTGCCGTGGGCATCGATCAGGCGGAACGCATTGATGCTGTGGTACTGGGTGCTGGCGAAGCTGTCGCTGGCTTTGTAGCCCGCAGCCCACTGGCGGAACGCTGCGCTTTCCGGGTGAGCGGCAAAGAACGCCTGCAGCTTTGCCGGGTCCGGTTTACCGGTGGCAGGGTCCGGTGCACTGGCCAGCACCTGGTCGTAGAACCCTTGAGGCGTGCTGACTGCCAGCACTGGCGGGTTGTTCATCCCGGTCCGCCACACCTGGCCATCGTCAGTGCTCAATTGGATGGCCAGGCTGCGTACCGGCACGGCGGTATCCGGGGCGAACGGGTTGGCGCCGCCGATGGCAAAACGGCCGATCACCGGCACGTGCTGCTGGCTGAATGCACGCGCCGTCGACAGTGCCGCCGCCTGGCCGCTGGGCTGGAAGTAGCCACTGACGCACAGGCCCTTGGCGTGGTTCTTACGGTAGCCCGCGTAGTGGCCGGCCTGGGCCTCGAAGGTGTCGATGATGCGTTGCGGGGTGAGCCGCGGGCCGCCGATCCAGCCCGCGGCATAAGCAAAGCCGGCGCCCAGGGCCAGCATCACAGCGCCGATTCCCGCCAGGCGCAGAGCCTTCGCCGGGCCGTGCAAGGGTGAGTTCATGGTGTTTGTCCGGTTCAGTGAAGATGCCGGTACGACGCGGCAGCAGAAAAGTTATTCCATCGGTGGGAATAGATTTTGTTGCCAGGCGTCTGCCCCATACACTGAATAACCCCAAAGGCCGGTAACTAGCCATGCACGACCTGGACGAACAGCAGTGGCGCGAATTACTGCAGCGCCTGCGCCGCTTTGCCCTGTGGCTGACCCGCGAGCCGGGCAGTGCCGATGACCTGGTGCAGGGCACCGTCGAGCGTGCCTTGGCCCGCAGCAGCCAGCAACGCGACGCCGATGCGTTGCGCGCGTGGTTGTTCACCATCCTGTATCGGCTGTTTCTCGACGGTAAACGCCGCGAACGCCTGCATGCGCGTTGGCTGTCGTGGTTCGGTCATGCCGAACGCGAGGAGGAAGCCTTCGGCGGGAACATCGAGAACATTGTGCTGGCCCAGGCCGACCTGCAAGCCTTCGCGCGTTTGTCGGCCGAGCAGCGCGCCTTGCTGTTGCTCGTCAGTATCGAGGGGCTGAGCTACAAGGAGGCGGCCGTTGCGCTGCAGATCCCCATCGGCACGGTGATGTCGCGGCTGTCCCGCGCGCGTGCCGCCTTGCGTGAACTGACCGAGGGCAACCCCCAGCCCCCGGCCTTGCGGAGACTCAAATGACACGCCTGATTCCCAGCGAAGACGAACTGCACGCCTATGTTGACGACCGGCTCACGCCGCCGCGCCGTGCCGAGGTGCAGGCGTGGCTGGCGGCCAACCCCCAGGAAGCCGCACGCATCGACGCCTGGCGCAGCGATGCCCGGCGCCTGCGGGCGGCGTTGGCTGGCTTTGGCGAGCTGCCGGGGGCGGCGCAGCTCGACCTGGGCCAGGTGCAGCGGCGCTTGCGCCAACGTCGGCAGCGGCGTTTGGCTTCGGCGGCGGTTCTGCTGCTGGCTTTGGGGGTGGGCGGGCTGGGTGGCTGGCAAGCGCGCCAGGTCACGTTGGCAGGCAGTGAATTGCCGATGGCCGATGCTGTGCAGGCGCATCGGTTGTTTGCTGGCAGCGAGGCGCTGGATATCCAGGCCAGTGACCCGACACAGTTGCGCGATTGGCTTGGCCGGCATTTCAACCGGGTAGGGCAATTGCCCGACCTGACCGGCTACGGTTTCCAGCCGGTGGGCGCGCGGTTGCTGAGCAACGAGCAGGGGCCGGCGGCGTTGCTGGTGTTCCAGGACCGCACTGGCCAGCGCATCAGCCTGTTCTTGCGCTCACCGGGCCAGCGTTACCAGCGCATGCCGCAAGGGCAGCGGGTCGATGGGCAACTGGAGGCGCGCTACTGGTCGCACGGGGCATACAACTTTGCCCTGGTCAGTGCGGCGGATGATGTGCGTGGAGCGGGGGTGGGGGAAGCGTTGAGGCTCGGGCTGTAGCCTGTGCCGCAGCGGCCTTTCGCGGGCTTGCCCCGCGAAAGGCCGCATCGGATCAGCTCAATTCCAGCCAGATCGGCGCATGGTCCGAAGGTTTTTCCATCCCGCGCAGGTCATAGTCCACGCCCGCTGCCTTGATGCGCGGCACCAGGTGCTGCGAAGCCATGATCAGGTCGATGCGCAGGCCACGCTTGGGCTCGTCTTCAAACCCACGGCTGCGGTAATCGAACCAGCTGAAGCGGTCGGTCACCTCCGGGTGCAGGTGGCGGAAACTGTCCACCAGGCCCCAACCCTTCAGGCGCTCCATCCACTCGCGCTCCTCGGGCAGGAAGCTGCATTTGCCGGTCTTCAGCCAGCGCTTGGCGTTGTCCGGGCCGATACCGATGTCGCAGTCCTGGGGCGAGATGTTCATGTCGCCCATCACCAGCAGTGGCTGGTCATTCTTGAACTGCCCCTCCAGCAGCGCCTGCAGGTCGCTGTAGAAGCGTTGCTTGGCCGGGAACTTGGTGGGGTGGTCGCGGCTTTCGCCCTGCGGGAAGTAGCCATTCATGACCGTGATCGGTGTGCCGTTCGCATCCGCGAACGTGCCCCAGATAAAGCGGCGCTGGGCGTCTTCTTCATCGGTGGCAAAGCCTTTGTGCAGGCTCAGCGGTGCCTGGCGCGAAAGCAGTGCGACACCGTAATGGCCTTTCTGGCCGTGGTAGTGCACGTGATAGCCCAGGGCTTGCACGTCGGCCAAAGGGAACTGATCGTCGCTGACCTTGGTTTCCTGCAGGCCGATCACGTCCGGCTGGTGCTTTTCGATCAGCGCCGCCAGCTGATGCGGGCGGGCACGCAGGCCGTTGATGTTGAAACAGACGATCTTCATCGAAAGACAATCCTGGTAAAAGGCCGGATGCTAGCCGACATCGGCCTTGATCACCAGCGTGGCGGCCTGGCACAGGCACTGCTAACGTGCAGTCAGGGGTGAACGAAGCGCCGCGGTGCACCTCCAAGGCACTGTATGCCCATTCCAGGAGGACTGCCCGCAATGCCCGAAGCCACTGCCGCCCAGGCTCGCGTCTGCATGCTCGATGAAGGCTACAGCCGTGAGGCGCGCTCACTGCTGTACAACGCCTACCGCCACGAGCCCACCTTTGCCTATATCTTCGAGGGCCAGCGCGCAGGTTACGAACGACGCTTGCGGGTCATGGTGCGTGAATGGGTGCGTCAGCACTTCTACCTGCAATTGCCCGCCATCGGCCTGCTGCTGGACGACCGCCTGATCGCGCTGGCGCTGATTGTGCCGCCGCAGCGCAGGCTGGGTGTGGCCGACAGTTGGGCATGGCGCCTGCGCATGCTGCTGGGTACTGGCCAGCGCTGTACTCGGCGCTACATGGAGTACCAGGCGGCGCTGATGAGCTGCCTGCCGACCGATCAGGTGCACATGCTGCCGCTGCTGGGCGTGCACCCGCAGTTCCGCGGCCAGCACTACGGCGAACAATTGTTACAGGCTGTGCACGACTGGTGCGCGGAAGACCCCAACACCCAAGGTGTGGTACTTGATTCGGGGAATGAGCATTACCTCGCCTTTTACCAGCGCCAGGGCTATGAGGAGATAGGCGAGGTGGCTGTAGGGCCAATCCGAGAACGGGTGTTCTTTCATCCCAACCCGGTGTCATCCATGCCCTCTATTGCCTGAAAGGCCGCCAGGCGGCTCCCTTGAGCGCCTGGCTCTGGTAGCATGCGCCGCATGACGTATTCAGGAAGACTAACCTGGGGCCTGGTTTTCTGGGCCGCCAGTTTCGCAGCATGGGGCCAGAGCGAGTTGCTGGTGCAGGTAAAGCCAGCCAACAAGGCGCTGAAGGCCAATGTCGAAGGCTATATAGGTACCCTTGGTGACCGCGATGAAGAGGCGCTGCTGCGCTTTAGTCGCGGGGCGCAGGAGCAGGCGCGCAAGGCCGCGCAGGCACTTGGCTACTATCAGGCGCAGATCGACACCGAGGTAAAGCCGCCCGCCAAGGCCGACCAACCGGCAAAGCTGATCATTCACATCGACCCCGGTGAGCCTGTGCGGCTGCGCAACGTGACCGTGCGCATCGAAGGGCCGGCCAGCGAGATGAAGGCATTTCGCGTCCCCGACAGCAGGGCGCTGCGCGCCGGCGAGCCACTCAATCATGGTTCGTACGAAGACGCCAAGCGGCTGATCCAGAACCAGGCTTCGCGCTATGGGTTCTTCAGCGGCCGCTTCAGCCGTCAGCGCCTGGCAGTCGACCCGCAGGCCGGGGTGGCCGACATCGAACTGGTTTACCAAAGCGGCCCACGCTATCGCCTGGGGGCGGTCCGGTTCAGCGGTGACACGCCGCTGGATGAAGACCTGCTGCAACGCATGGTGTCCTTCAAACCGGGCACCCCCTACGATTCCGAACTGATCGCCGAACTGAACAACGACCTGCAATCCAGCGGCTATTTCGAGGGCGTGCGGGTGGATGCCGCACCTACCGCTGCGGTGGCCGAACAAATCCCCGTCGACGTTCGCCTCGATATCCGCAAGCCGCGCACCATGGGCCTGGGCCTTGGCTTCTCGACCGACGTCGGCCCGCGTGGCAAGGCCAACTGGACGCGTCATTGGGTCAACCCCCAAGGCCATAGCTATGGCTGGGAAACGGAACTCTCGGCACCCCGGCAGAACGTTGGCCTATGGTACGACGTGCCGCTGGACCCACCGCTGACCGACAAGCTGCGCTTCGCGGGCGGTTACCAGAACGAAGAAATCGCCGGCACCGATACGCTCAGTAAATTGCTGACAGTGGGCCCCGAATGGCACAGCAAGTTGCCCAGCGGCTGGCAGCGGGTGATCTCGCTCAAGTACCAGCGCGAAGAGTATCGGCTGGGTGACGATTCGGGCTTGAGCAACCTGCTGATGCCGGGTGTAAGCTTTTCTTATCTGCGCAGCGACAACCGCATAGACCCGCACAACGGCTACCGCCTGCAGTTCGATACACAGGTGGCCAAGGAGGGGCTGGTTTCCGACACCAACCTGTTGCACGGCAATGTCCTGCTCAAGGGCCTGACAACCCTGGGCCACAACCACCGCTTGCTTGGCCGGGTGCAGTTCGGCGGCAGCGCCACCAACGGTTACAAGAACAACATCCCGCCGTCACTGCGCTTTTTCGCCGGTGGCGACCAGAGCGTGCGCGGCTATGACTACCAGACCCTGTCGCCGAAGAACAGCGATGGCGACCGCATCGGTGGCCGCTACCTGGTGGCGGGCAGTGTCGAGTACCAGTACTCGCTGACCGAGAAGTGGCGCGTGGCGACCTTCGTCGACCAAGGCAATTCGTTCAATACGCTGGAACTGCCTAGCCTCAAGACCGGTGTCGGCTTTGGTGTGCGCTGGGTCTCGCCGGTCGGGCCGCTGCGCCTGGACCTGGCCAAGGCCCTTGATGACGACGGTGGAATTCGCCTGCACTTCTCCATGGGGCCTGAGCTGTGATGCGTGTGTTGAAATTCATTCTGCTGGGCATGCTCGGCAGTGTGCTGCTCGTTGTTCTTGCACTCGGCATGTTGCTGGGTACCGAGGGCGGTAGCCGTTGGCTGCTCGGTCGCGTGCCGGGTCTTGAGGTCAACGATTTTCAGGGGCGCCTGGCCGGTACCTGGCAGGCCAGTCGCTTGAGTTGGAGCGACGCTGGCAGCCGGGTCGAGGTGCAGGCACCGCTGTTGAACTGGTCGCCAGCCTGTCTGTTGCGCGCCAGGCTGTGCATCGATCAGTTGCACGCCCAGCGCATTGACATGGCCTTTGCGCCGAGCGAACAACCTGCAGACACTGGCCCGCTGCAGCTGCCGGCGTTGCGCCTGCCGCTGGCCATCGAGCTGGGCGAGGTCAAGGTTGGCCAGCTGCGCCTGGATGGCAGCGACCTGCTGGGCGACCTGCACCTGGCGGCGCACTGGACAGCTACCGGGCTGCGGGTCGACAGCCTGCAGTTGCAACGCGATGACCTGCACGTGGATGTGCAGGGCGACGTGCAGCCCGAGGGCGACTGGCCCGTGCAGCTTCAGGGGCAGGTGCAATTGCCTGCCGTGGAAGGGCAAGCCTGGCAACTGGCGTTGACCGCCAAGGGTGAGCTGCAGAAAACTCTCGAGCTCGACGGCACCAGCAGCGGCTATCTGAACGCCCGGCTGACCGGCGAGCTGCAGGCCCTGGCCGAACACCTGCCGGCTGCCTTGCACATCAGCTCCGACGCCTTCAAACCTTCCGCATCGCTGCCAGACACCCTGCAACTGAACCAACTCACGCTTGATGCCAAGGGCGATTTGCTCAAGGGCTATCAGCTGTCCGGTAACGCCAGCCTGCCCGCCGAACAGGCACCGATCGCCTTGCAGCTTGTGGGCAAGGTGGATGCCAAAGGGGCGAAGCTGGAGGCCCTTGACCTCACGGCCAGCGATGCCCAGCGGGTCAAGCTGCAGGCCAGCGTCGACTGGCAAGAGGGTTTGCTGGCCGACGCCCAACTCGACTGGCAGGACTTCCCCTGGCTGCGCCTTTACCCGCTGGAAACGCCACCTGAAGTGACCCTCAAGCGCTTCAATGCCCAGGTGCAATACCGTGACGGCAACTACCAAGGCACTTTCAACGGTGACCTCGACGGCCCGGCCGGGGCATTCACACTGGCCAGCCCGTTCGAGGGCGACCTGAGCCAGGTACGTTTGCCGCAGCTTGCGCTGACGGCGGGGCAGGGCAAGGCAGCCGGCAGCGTTGCCGTGCGCTTTGCCGATACCCTGGCGTGGGACGTCGACCTGCAATTGTCGGCCCTCGACCCGGCCTACTGGCTCGCCGAGCTGCCGGGTACCCTGGCCGGCCCGTTGCGCAGCAAAGGCGAGATGAAGGGTGAGCAGCTTACCCTCGATGCGCAGCTTGACCTGAAAGGCCGCCTGCGAGGCCAGCCGGCCATACTCAAGGTCGAGGCCAAAGGCGCCGGGCAGAACTGGACGCTCGGCGCCCTTGCGGTGCAATTGGGCGACAACCGCATAAATGGCAGTGGCAGCCTGCAACAGCGCCTGGCCGGGCGTGTCGACCTCGACCTGCTGCGGCTGGGGCAGCTGTGGCCCGGGCTTCAGGGCCAAGCCAAGGGCCGACTGGACGTCAGCGGTACCTTGGCTGCCCCGCAGGGCACCTTGACCTTGCTGGGGCAGCAACTGGCCCAGGAACAGAACCGTATTCAGCGCCTGGACCTGGACGCGCGCCTGGACAATGCCCAGCGCGGCGTGATCGACCTCAAGGCCAATGGCATCCGCCTGGGCGATACGGTCCTGGGTACCTTGCAGGCCAACGGCAAGGGCGATATCCGCCAGCAGGCGCTGACACTTGGGCTTGACGGCCCGCAGTTGAAGCTCGCCCTGGGGCTGGACGGCCAGTTGAGCAAGGGTGACTGGCGTGGCCGTTTGGCCAGCGGCAGGATCCAGGCCGGCGGACAGGACTGGCAGCTGCAGGCGCCGGCTCGCCTGCAGCGCCTGGCCAGCGGCCAGCTGGACTTCGGCGCCCACTGCTGGCGCTCCGGCCAGGCCAGCTTGTGTGGCGAGGATCAACGCCTGGCACCGGAGCCGCGCCTGCGTTACCACCTCAAGCAGTTCCCGCTGGACAGCCTGGCCCAATGGCTGCCGAAAGATTTTGCCTGGCAGGGGCTGCTCAATGCTGATGTGAACCTGGACATTCCCGCCAGCGGCCCGAAGGGTACCTTCAGCATCGATGCCAGTGGCGGCACCCTGAAAGTGCGCGACAAGGCGCGCTGGGTCGACTTCCCCTACCAGGCCTTGCGCCTGGACAGTACCCTGGCGCCCCGCCGTATCGATACACGGCTGAGCTTCCAGGGCGAGCGTCTTGGCGAGCTGACCCTGAATGCGCGCATCGACCCATTGGGCAAGGACAAACCGCTGTCCGGCGATTTCCGCCTTGCCGGCCTGGACGTGTCGATTGCCCGGCCGTTCGTGCCCATGGTCGAACGCCTGGCCGGGCAATTGAATGGCAGTGGCCGGCTGTCCGGCACCTTGCTGGCCCCCCAGGTCAACGGTAATTTGCTGCTCAGTGGCGGCGAAGTGAGTGGCGCCGAGCTGCCGGTGAGTGTGCAGGACCTGTCGCTGCAAGCGCTGATCGCTGGCGAGCAGGTGCAGCTCAGTGGTGGCTGGCGCAGTGGCCAGGCGGGCAGGGCGCGACTGGCCGGCCAACTGACCTGGGGCCAGGTGCTGGGCATGGATGTGCGTTTGCAAGGCCAGCAGTTGCCGGTCACGGTCGAACCCTTCGCAACGCTTGAAGTGTCGCCAGACCTCAGCCTGCGCCTGATCGACGACAAGTTGGCAGTCGCCGGCAAGGTCCTGGTGCCCAAGGGCAACATCACCGTGCGTGAACTGCCGCCGTCAACCGTCAAGGTGTCGGATGACACCGTCATCGTCGGCCATCAGACCGAGGAGGGCAAGCCGCATATGGCGATGGCGATGGATATCGACGTTGAGGTGGGGCAGGACAAACTGTCGTTCAAAGGTTTTGGCCTGACCGCCAATCTGCTCGGCCACGTGCATATCGGCGACAACATGGACACCCGCGGCGAACTCAGCCTGGCCGATGGGCGCTACCGCGCCTATGGCCAGCGCTTGACCATTCGCCGGGCACGCCTGCTGTTTGCCGGGCCTATCGATCAACCTTACCTGGATATCGAAGCCATCCGGCAAGTGGATGATGTGATCGCCGGGATTCGCCTGAGTGGTAGCGCCGAGCAACCCACCACCAAGGTGTTCTCCGAACCGGCCATGAGCCAGGAACAAGCGCTGTCCTACCTGGTGCTCGGTCGCCCCCTTGGCACCTCGGGTGAAGACAACAACATGCTTGCCGAAGCTGCATTGGGCCTGGGGCTGGCTGGCAGCGCCGGGATTACCGGCAGCCTGGCGTCGGGCCTGGGTATTGAAGATTTCCAGCTGGACACCGAAGGCTCCGGCAACACAACCAGTGTGGTGGCCAGCGGTAACCTGACCGAGAAGCTCAGCCTGCGGTACGGGGTAGGGGTATTCGAGCCGGCCAACACCATCGCGCTGCGCTACAAGCTCAGCAAAAAGGTCTACCTGGAAGCGGCCAGCGGGCTGGCGAGCTCGCTGGACATCTTCTACAAACGCGACTTCTGAGGGCTGCCGTCAGCGTACGGTGGCAGCCTCGACGAACTCGTTGGTGTCGGTGGCAGGCGGGGTGAGGGGCTTGCGGGCGGGGGTGATCAGCTTGGTGTATTCCTCGATCAGGCGATTGAGGGCTTCAGGCGGTTCGCTGGCTTGAAACTGCATGCGGATCTGCACCTCGTCGGGGTCGCGGGTATCACCCTGGCGGCCCTGCGCGCCGATCGTCACCTTGAAGGCTGCGGTGCTGTCGCGCTGGCTTTCCGCCTGCAGGGCGCGAAGGGCCTCCGTGCCATTCACCCGCACCGACAGGTCAACTTGCATGCGCTCCAAGGCCAGCCCCTTGGGTGAAACAAGGGCGAACAATGGCACGCGAATAGTATGGTTTTCGTCCATGGCGACTTCCACCATCTTGGCCTTCATTGGCGCGCCGAGGGCCTGGGAGTCGATATCGAAGAACTGGTCGAACAGGTTGATGTATTGCTGGGCAATAAGGCTGTTGGTGGCCGCTGCGGCTTCTTGAAGGCCCCGGGTGATATCCCGAAGGTCAATGGCTGTCATGGGGGGTGGTGGCTTTTCCAATCAATCGCTCCAGGGGCAGGAGCGCCCCGCCGTGGCAGCGGGGCGGTCGTACAGGGGACTGCCGATAATTGACGCCAGTTATGGAGCCGGGTTTGCCGGCTGATTGTTGGCTGGCGACGGTGTACCCGCCAGGACGCCGGCAGTGGGAATGGCGTCAGGGCTAGCCAGGGCCGCATTCGGCGCAACCGTCGGCTTGACGGCTGCATCGGTAAGAAAATCAATTATCCTCATCACCGCCTCTGGCGGATCCTGGCGGCGCAACGTTGTGTTGAACGCATAGCGGGCGCGGGTATCGGTCTTGCGGGTTTGCGTGGACTTGTGGCTGATGCTGCCTTTCATGTTCAGTTTGAACGGCCCCCAACCCAGAGAGCCTGCAAGCTCGCCGCTCTTGGCGGACTCGCTGAAGTCTTCGGCCGCCTGGCTGATGGTCAGTTCGAACTCGACTTTACCTTCTTCGATGACGATGTTCGGGTGGGTGATGGCCGCCATCAGCGGCACCTTCATGGACTTGCTGACGATACCTTTGTAGTCGCCCTGCTCATCGACGATGGTTTCGTCATAGTCGAACTGGATGGCGACCGCCTTGCCGTCCTGTACACACACCTGCATGAGGAAGTCAGCATAGGACTTGCTCGCAGTGACCTGGGCCTGAACCATGGCTTGAAGCGGACCGGCGATCATCCGGTCCATGGGCAAGGCATTGATGACGGATCCGATAAGGCTGCTGTCTATGGACATAGCGGGATTCTCTTTCTCTGGTTGATGTTGCAGATGTGGCCGTCAACGGGCGGCCAGGGTGATTGCCGTCAGCGAGCGCAAGGCTCCTTTCGACGTGTTTCAAGAGTGACAAAAATGATCAGGCTGATAAATCGCAGTGCGTGCAAGATTATTTCTATAAGAAAAAAATGCCTTTTCAAAAAAACTGAAACGGCGATTTTTTTTGCATAAAGTAATGTGATGGGCTTTATATCTATCAGGTATGAAGATGGGAAAAATATGTTGCTGTTATATATGGGCTAATTTCAAGTGAAGCAGCTTGCTGCCGGTGCTCTTGTACCGGCTAACGGCGCGGCGGAGGGTTTTGATTGAAAACATAGTGGGCGTTGAGCATCCGCCAAGAGGGACGTTGCATGCCTTGATCACTTTCTTGTACAGCAAACTTTGCAAATAGCCGCCAGGGAGGCCGGTAAGAGTTTGAGATTGCTTCAGGGTAAAGTTTGATGCATAGAATTTATCCAAGATCCTATAATGTGCCTTAGTGACAAAATGTTGTTTGTGGATAATATAGCTTGTGATCGCATGATTTCGAATGAAGCGACATTCGATTTCTGTTGGTGGAATCCCGTGATCAATACTCAAAGTGGAGATTGGTACTAACTTTGAAACCCTGCGACGAATGCTGTTGGCTTCTGACTCTGATAGATCTAGTCTAAATGCCGCGGTGCGATAATGCTCCGGGCGGGCGTTAAAAACACAGTCAGTGAACTTATGGAATTGGTGGCTATATATTCCGAGCTCTTGACAGATTTTAGAGATTTTTATCAGGCGTTTTTCACGGTGTGCGCGTCCATAGTCACTGTCGGGTGGATTAAGAGTTATGATGCGATCGGCAGTGAAATCCTTACGCCTATATATGTACTGAAGTTGATTGTATGGTAATGCAATAGCTAGGTTGAGCATGCCGTGATGGGCGAGGGCTCGAGGGATGCAAGCACTGTGAATATCTAGAAGCTTTTCAAGTTCATGGCCGGTTATGTATTCTCGCTTGAGTCTTTCAAACGACTCAGAAGTTACATAAAGTTGGCGTCCTTTGCCGTAAGCGTCAAGAAGCCCTTGATGTATCAGTGCATAAATGTATACGCGATGAGTGCCCAGTCGTAATGCCGCGTCGTGGCTACTCAGTACTAATGCAGACATCGTTGGTGGTAGTGTGGGGCAGGTGGCAAGAAGTGTTTGTGGTGTGGCTTCTGAATCCGGCTCACTATCGTCTTTGTGCTGATTAAATATTCCGATATCTATTCGCTTGATAAATGATGGGGCAGGGAAAACTGATGCAACATGACGGTCTGTTTTTATGGTCGTGAGGTTGCTTTGGCTGACAATTTTTCGAATGGTTCGAACGGTTAAATCATAATCTTCAGCTAACTGCCAAACTGAAATATATTCATGGTGAAATTTTTCAAATTTGTCCATGGAGAAGAAGTGTTGCGTGGCTTTTCCGAGTTGAATGGAAGGGCCGAAAAAGCCTTGCTTGCATAGGTTGGAGAAATTTGCTTTGGGCATATTTAGTTTCGCAAAGCATTCCCTGAACGAAATTAGACTGTGCGCTTGCGTATTGGGTTTGGGAGGGCTAAAACTGAAGTCTTTACTGATTTCCATGATTTTTCTGATATCCGAATCATGGTATCGGGGGCGCGTTCTAGAATTTTTGGGAAACTGTGGGTGTGCCTGGATTCTGTTCCACTGTGCTGCCGTTGCGTTCACTAGTTTTTTTACTTGCTCAGTCGTAAGTGTCTCGGCATTGACATGGCTACAAGTTTCAGGTTTGTCGGCAAGGATGTTTGAAATATCATTAATGCATGTGAGGGTTGGAAGCTTAGCGAGTAGCATTGCGTTCCCCAGTGCTGAACTGCCGCCAGCAAGAGTGGCAAGCGATTCAGCACACAGCTCAAGTTCACCGCAGGCTAGTCCTATTGCCGCTTTAACTATGTTACGGTTACGTGTGAAGTCTGTTCTGTGCTTGGTGGCATAGAAGTCCATGGAGAGTAGCGTTTGCGAAAATAAATCAATTTTCTCCTGGCTTCTCGACTTCAGAAGGTTGGCAACAAGTGTCTCTGGGTAGACATCCATTGAGCTAGCAGTAGGTGATTTAAGTTGTGCGCCGCACACGCATTTCATGGTTATCTGATTGTACCAAGTAAACGGGCGGCTGCAAGCCAAGCAGCATGATAGGTATTGCTTATTATGTCGTGGGCAATATAAGGATGACCTCAGGTCTTTTATCCTGCTCTCAAATTCCTCCTGCCAGCAATCAGTGCAAATAGCGGCCTCTGCATAGCGAAGTAGGGCATTGGGAATCATTATGTCATGTAGCAAGATGATTCGGCTTTGGTCTTTGTCATCTAAGTTGACCTGGTAAAAGCCCTTGAGCAGTTCCTGCTCAAAGGGAAAAGCCAGGTCGGCTAGTTTGCGCGCTAATTTTCCTTCTTGGAAAAGCAGGCTGTTATAAGAAGTTCGGTGAAGAAAGTGATTTAAAAAAACAGCGCAACTAGGGTAGCCGTTGTGAATGGCGGTTCGACGGATCATACTTGTAGGCGATTCGTCAGGTTTTGCGAGAGGGAGGTAGTGTAAATTCATGATATCGCTCCAATGCGCTAGATATTTCAGTTTTTTCAAGTGTGAAGGGGTTGCGGCCAGGGCTCAGGTTTAATGATAGGTAAATAGAGTCGCCCGCGCTGATAAAGTCCTCGAATAATAATTTCCGATTTCGATGGAGCGAAATCTCAAGCGCTTCACAAGTGATTTTTTTTATGTATTCAAGGCTGCCGTTACTGGCGATGAACAATCCCGTCGCAACGGTAGTGTCAGTCAGATGTACCCCTGGATCCAAGTGACCTATTTCATAGAGCTTTGAGTCAAGGCTATTTAAAAGTTGCATGTAGTCAGAGTTTTCATCTGTACTGAATTTTAAGTATCCAAAATCGACTCGGTACGGGTAACGTCGGGCTAACACTTCCCGGCTGTATACCACGTCAATGCACTCCTCAGTTCCGAGGATGATGATCGGTATATTAATACTGTTTAGTAAATGGGTGAGGCAGTCGATCACTGCGTCTCTTGAGTGTTGAGTGTCAGGTCGCGTAAGGAACTGCAGTTCATCTAAGAAGCAGACTTTTACCTTGCGTTCTTTAAATGCCCTGATGGCGCGTGCTTTCAGATCGATTGTGTCACCTCTGCTGTCGTCGCTGCCGAGGGCTTCGACCAGCGTTTTGAGAAAGGACTTTACGGTTGCTGCCGATGGTAAGCAAAAGTAGAAAGCGGGTAGTTCTTCTGTAATATTGTCCTCAGGGCTTACGACGCGTGTAGGCGGTGGAAATGAATCTCGGTAGAGCATAGCGAGCGTGGACTTTCCAACCCCAGAGGGGCCCGCGATGACACAGCAGTTGGGTCTCTGACGTGTACGGGTCGATTCCACAGACTTAACCATCATCGCGTAGGCCTTGCGGTAATGCCTAAAGAAAACGATTTGATTGGAATAACAGGTGACCAAGTCATCGAAATCGCTCATTTCTTTATCTCCTACAGTCAACTTTAACTACTCTTGATCGGGAGGAGCTTTGAATTCCATAACTTCCATTTCGGAAGGTACGCTATTTCCCATGCTCAACGGCATGGCCAAATCGGTAGGCCGAGAGGGCGCTTGAGGTGCGTTATGAGGTGTAATAGGCTGTTTCATATTTTTACGTTTCTGGCGTTCAGATCGCTTGGTCGCCTGGCTGCACTCCTCAAGCAGGAGTAACCGTTCTTGCTTAGCAGAGGAGAAGTCAAAGCTCTTCGCCTTTTCGGTGAGCTTTCTGCTGATCTCTTCATGCGTAAACATAGTCAAGCCACACTGGTACGCAGGGTCGACCGCTTCTATTTTGAAAATTTTTTCAGGCGTTTTCGGATGGCAAACCCATGCGTATCCGAGCTCAGAAGGATCGTAATAGAGGTTCAGAACAGATGAAGAATTTCCCTGGGTGCCCAAGAATGGTACTGCAGGGAGGGTCCACTGCAGATTGTTGAACCTCAGACGTCCATTGGATGGCGTTGCTGTAGTTTTACGAAGGAAGAGTTGATGGATGTCCTCGTCAGAAAATTTCCGTGGAGGGAATAAATGATCAAGATGTTCATCCCAGACGACGGTTGGAGATAATTTGTTTAGGCCGGAGTGAGGGCTTTGATGGTACATCTTTTCTAGCCAGTTTTCGAAAATTGCCTTGAAGCGCTCAAGGGTGTAAATCGCGTGCTGTGCCGATTTGTAGTCCCCGCATTGTCGTGGGTTGGAATACGTGGTCCCCTTCATGATATGAGGTAACTGCTTTTCGAATGTGTCAAACCACTTTTCAACATGTGGTTTTTGATCAGGGGATCCTTTCGAGCAGAAAACAAGCTTGGCACCCATTAAGTGGAATTTATCGGCTAAGTCTTCGGCGATAAAGTCGGGGCCATTGTCGACTTTGTAATTGCTGCCAAGCCCATTGTATTCATAGGTGTTAGATAGCGAAATTTTAAGTGCGCGAAGGGTCTTTTCGAGGCTTGGTGGGTTAAAGGACAAATCATAGCCAACGATGCGTCGGCTCTTCAGTTCCAATACGACGGTCAAGTAGCACCTTCCAACGTTAACACCTTCATCATCCACAAGTTCCAAATCCACGTCATGGGTGTCACATTCCAGATGCTGCAACAGATAACTCGACTGTGGCGTTTTTTTGCTCCATTTCTGACGTTTAGATGCTGCTTTATAGCCCGGTTGATGCAGTTCTTTCGTGTAGGTGTCGAGTTCGCTAATGATGCGCCATAATGTTGACTTCGATGGAATTCTGAGGTGTTCAACACGCTGAAGATTGATCATTGTTATCTTCGATTGAATTGCATCTATGACATCTGATAAGGAAGCGTGTGGGCGCTTATAGTAGTGTCTGTCAAGCACCTCTATGATGATCTGTTGAATTTCGATGTGTTGCAGATCAAGACGTTTATTGTGTTTCCGGGGTTTCGAAATGAGTGAGATTGGACTGCCGCCGGACAGTTTGAATTTTTTACTCCAGGTATAGACCGCCGAATAGCTGGGAGGGTGAGTGTCGCCAATGCTTTGCGCAACTCGGTCGATGAGTAGATGCGTTTCTTTTACAGGAAGTTTTCCGTGCTGATCTGCCTCTGCTGCCATAGTATAGGCCAACCGGCGATCAAGGTAAGTACGGTCTTTCTGAGACAGCCCGGCCACTATCCTATTGACTTGCCCCTTCAATGGGGCTTCTTGAATTCGGATAAAATTGCCGCGGTGCCAAGACTGCAGCAAACGCTCATAGGATTGGAAAATGATGTCCCCCGAGCGTCTAAGACTGCGTAACTGCACCGTATTATCGATGATATCTACCACCTGATAGCTTTCCTGCTGGTAGCTGTAATGCTCCCCGATCAGAATGACAAGTTGATCTTTTGGGTCATGCATGATTGTTACTTAACACCGTATAATCCGATATATAGACAGAAACTGGTGCAAGATATACCCGCGCGATGCTAGCGATCATCAAACTCTTCGGTCAGTCAGCGTGCAGACCAGGAAAATGAAGTTCGCAATGGCACCATGCTGGTAGTACCCCTTGATGTAAAAGTTGAGTAAATTGTTGCAATTTGATATTGGCAACCAGAATGCTGCTGCCACTGAAAGTAAAGAAATCCTTGGTGCTTAAAAGCTGATAGAACAATCCGTAAGCAACCTCTTTAATGGTGACCTGTTCATCCAGGAGTGAACTAAGAGGTGCGCCATCTGGGAGGGACTGAAGCTTTTCGACGACGAGCCAAGCGCGTTGCGGTGTTGAACCGAATGCGTAGCGGTACCACTTTTCAAGCGTCTCCAGTGTCCGACCCTCTCGAATTTCAGCGCTGGTAATCGTTACTAAAGTTGACCCGCAAGTAGCGAATACGGGTACAAAGACAGTGCGGGTAATCACGCTTCGTGGTGAGTTGATTCGCTCGGAAATTTTCACCTCAAAGAACACTTCGTCCCCATTGGAATAATGGACGCAGAAGTCGGGTGTGTAGCGCGCGTGGTGTTCGAGAGAGTGCACAGTTACCGGGTGAGACTCATATGTGACCACCCTTGGGTCACGTTCAAGGAGGAGGCAGAAATCGGCCTCCAGTAGGGAGTCGCAGGGAACCGAGCAGTGATTTTTGCGTGAAGGAAAACGAGTAACTCTTCTCCCGTACCGGCCACGCTTTGGTGGGTGTGCGGCAGTAGTCACATCAATGAGACTGGTGAACTCAGTGGGTACTTGGAGCATGATTGATCACTCCTGCTACAGGGCTGCCGGACTGTGAAGGTTGTAGGCCCGCCTGCGGATAGTGGACGCCCAGTAAATTTATTCAACCCGACAGAGGAGGAGATGGCGGTGCCCTCTCATGGAGTTATGCTGCGACAACCAGCTATGACCTCTATTGATCTCGACGCACAGCGTTATTCTTACTGGCCTTGGGGAAATCCAGAGCTCTGGTTCGGGATACGTTGCCCAGAATTGAATGCTTGCTACTCCGATCAAGGCCAACTTCGTCCTGAAATGCATTCAACCTGAGTAACTTAGTCATGGCGGTACTCAGTTGCCCGCGTGCACCATCTCTCATTTGCCCTATCGGCCTTGGGTGAGTCCAGAAACCTCGATTGATAGGCTTCCTGCCTCTATCATCGCTTCGTAATGAAGGTCGTTTGCTGCACCGATCCAGACGGATATCTTGTCGGCCGCTGGCAAACTGGCTGCTGGGAACATCCTGACACTTCTTCATTGATCAGCAGATTTTTCTCAGCCCAGCTGATAGATGGAGTCCATCATGAGTTTCCTCTCAATAGCTATCGCAAGTCCGCTCGACGATCTCACTTGAAGCTGGGTGTCAATCTTATTGAACATTTGCTGTACGGGTTTCATTATGAACTGAACAGCTGGAGCAGAATAGCGGTCGTCGGACTGCGGTGAAGCGCTGCTGTGCTTTTTCCGCGCAGGGCTCTAGCCCGGTTTTCCCAGCCGTAATTTCTTGTCTCCAAAAGCCGCGCAAGGTGGATCGTGAGTCGAACGTAACGGAGGTGTACGACATGTACGCTGCGAACAGTGAATGTATTTCGTATCGCATTCGTAGCATCGCTTTGTTCCACGCAACGGCCGACTCGATGAATTGCGCTCACGCGCCTTGCGCCATCGCCAAATACTGGCGAAACCTGTGGCCCTGGGGGGATGGTAGGTCGTTCTGGAGAGGCATGCAGCGCGGTGCAGCGCCGAGTAATGTTCATCTGAAATGTTTATTTGAAAATTTTCCCAATCTACGGTCCCTGTTCGAAAATCCACTTTGGTTAGTGACCTCGCATCCTGAGTGGACGAATGAGTTTGATGATTTGGCAGATACGATACGTGTCGGCGGAAAACCTTTGGATGGGTATAACGGTAAGTTAACTCGTCTGTTGTATGACCGCGTTGACTGGCCATGCCTGGCTGCCCACTTTGTGTTGTTGCAGACGCGCGGCACCCGCTTTGAGTTTCACCGGATGTGGCTGAAGCAAAATTTTGTGGCCATGGCCGGTCTGAGCTGCATTCAGAGACCGATTAACAACATCCGTAATGAGCTTCGAGATTATCTATTCCCCACAATGTTTGGCACTGAGTCTGCATCGCAAGTTGGTCGGCGGCGCTGGATCTCATGTTGGGATGCCAATGAAACTCTTTTTGAACTCCTGAAGGGAAGGAACTGGCTATATGGCGATGATCAACATCTCGCGCTACTCATCTGGAACTTTCGTCAGCAGCTTCAGCACGAGTTGGATGTTGGACCTCCGCAGGCTATGGCGCCATCAGGATGTGGATTGCCCCATTCCTTGCGGCAAAAGTGGTGCCGCAAACGCTCGCAATGGATGGATCACCCTATTCATTTGAACGGTATTTGCTGCGAATTCTCCGGTCAGCATGCATAGATTGCAGTTTCTTGCTATAAGCAAGCAACTTCTCTGGTAGTGTAGCCGCCGACGTATATTCATTCAGGTAGTACCGTTGTCGGGGCCTGAGGCTTGGGAAAGGGAAACTGTTGTGCTTGGCAGGCGGCCCAACAGCTGATGAACTTGGTGCAGTTGTTGCGTGAGGTCGCGAAGATTCCGACGGTCCTGACGACGATCCAGCAGGTAGCGGTGAGCACGCTCCCGTAAGCTGGATGCTTCAAGCTGCAGCAACTGCTCCCGTTCTCGCGATTGACTGAGGACTGCATTCAGCTGTTCCTGGCTTGCTTGAAGCTGCTGGACCTGTTTCTGTTCGGATTGCAGGGTCAGGCGCTGAGTATGATTTTCAGCGCATTGGCGTTCTAAATCTCGGTACAACTGTGTCAGGTCTTCCTGTTTGCTCGTCAGCTGCTCCTGCAGACGCCGCTGCTCATGCTGAAGCTGCTGTACCTGTGCTTCATAGCGCTGGATGTCAGCCTCTCGTTGCTGACGGCTTTGCTCCCGGAAGTGCATCAACGACTCTCGCGCCTGTTGATACTTTTCCTCCAGCGACCGAAGCTGTTCGTCGCGATCGCGCACGGCTTGCTGGAGATGGGATTCAGTGGCAAGCAGTCGCTGCCGGTCACCCTCCAGCTGTTCGATGCGCGTGGCAAGGCTGCGCTCTTGCTTGCGAGCTTCCACGCGTTCCTCTAGAAGCAATTGATGGTTTTTTTTCAACTCATCATGGCGGGCGCTGTCGACCTGACGTTGCTGCTCGTAAGCCAGCTTCTGCCGCTCGAGGCGTGCCCGGTCGGCGCTGACCGCTGTTTGTGCATCTGCCGCCAGACGCTGAACCAGACCTTCGATATAGGCCTGGACTTCCTCATTCAAAGTCACCGCAGGCGGTCGCGGCTCCTCACTCGCGAGTTCGCGCAGATAGCGGTTGATGGTGGTTTTCGAACCCGTGTCGCCCAATTCGACCCGCACTGCGTCAATGCTCGGCGTCTCACCCCGGGCGAGGAGGGCATCTCGCGCAGCCTGCACCAGCGCTTTGTTGATTCCGCTACGGGCCATGGCGTTGATCCGACAGGATGGTTCTTACACAGTATGGTGCAAACCGAATGCGCTGCTTCGGTTGCAGCCACTGGGAGGGCAGCGTAATTCCTTTAGGTTAACGGTACGTGGAGAGCGGATTAGCTAACTGGCTAGCGCCCGTTCGAGCAGGGTGGGCAATACCTGTCCGGCATCGCCAATCAACATCACCTCCTTGGACTTGTCCATGCCGACATCGATCGGGTTGATGTGAATGACTACAGCTCCGCTCGCCAGGGCAAGATCGGGCAGGCTGGCCGCCGGCATGACCACACCGGAGGTGCCGATCGATAGCAGCACGTCACAATGGCGTGCCGCCTGTGCGGCGGCTTTCCAGACTCCCGCCGGCAGGTCTTCGCCGAACCACACCACCCCTGGACGCAGTCGGCCGTTACAGCGGGCGCAGCGCGGTGGCTCGATTAGTTCGCCTTCCTCAGAGGCGCACTGCTCAACGCTGCTGAGGGCGGCGGCGCGATGGCAGGCGAAACACTTTGGGGTCATCAGACTGCCATGCAGGTGGACGACGCCCTGGCTGCCGGCGCGCTCATGCAGGTCGTCAATATTCTGCGTGATCACCGTGACGTGCCGTCCGCTGTCAGCCAGGCGGGCAATCGCAGGGTGCGCGGCGTTCGGCTGGGCTTGTAGCATTTGCTGGCGACGCCACAGGTACCAGCCCCAGACCAACGCCGGGTTCGCGCGAAAGGCTTTTGCCGTTTCCAGGCGCTGCGGATCGTGGCGTGCCCACAGCCCGGTCAACTGATCGCGGAACGTCGGAATGCCGCTTTCGGCGGAGATCCCCGCACCGGTGAACACCACGATATGGCGCGCCTGCCGCAAGGCGGTCGCGGCTGCGGTGAGTCTGTCGATCAAAGCTGGTCTCCTCCTTTGTGACCTTACTCAAAGCGGGGCTAGGGGCTGCCAGGCCTAGCCACAACGTGGACAGTTGGGCAGGGCTGAGGGCGCCTGTCAGCCACCGTCGCGGAACCAATCGTGGCGACTGACCAAGCCCAATTCTTCCTCGCCGGGGCGGGCGTCATCCTCGAATAAATGGAGGGTCCGCCGCTCCTGCTTGAGGTAGGCGAGGGTGGCAAAGAAGCAGCGCTCACACAGGTGCACTTCATAATGCTCACCGTCGTGGGCTGTCCCATAGCCCCACTGCGCCTCCAGCCTTCCGTAGTGCAGGTTGCCGTTTGCCAGCCGGGTGGATTCGCGGCAGACGTCACAGCGGACATCGGTCACCGCTTCGCATTCCACGCGTCCGAGGATTTTCATGGTTCCTGCCTCGCTCGCCATCGTTCTTTAAGCGTAGAGCGCAGGGACTGTCTGAGTAGGCCATCGGTCGAGTAGGCCCAGGTTATATGGGCAGGTGCTTACCGTAGCGTGCGACTTGGCTGGCTACACTGAAAGAAGTAGGCGCCCACCCTGACGGGTGTGGAATGCTTTCACGTGGTGACCCCCTTGCCTGACGCCCATTTCGACGCAGAGCTCGCCGCAGGACTGTTACAGCCGGGCAAGCGCTGTTACACCGCATTTTTTCGTACCGTACAAACGGTACGAAATTACACGTGTACAACCCTTCGTCGGCAGCGCGGAAGAGCTCGAATCCTGAGGTGTGAGAAGCCCAGATTCTCGAACGTGATCACGCTGTTCAGGTTTTTTGGCAGTGAACGGGGTACAGCGGGAGGAAGGTGTGGACACTTTGCCCGAGCGCTATCTCCGGGCCGCGCGTCGCGCCAGTACCGAGCGGCGCTATGCTCAAGCCATTGCACACTTCGAGGCGGAGTGGGGCGGGTTGCTGCCGGCGTCCAGCGAAAGTGTGGTGCGCTATCTGGCCGCCTATGGGGCGCAATTGAGCAGCGGGACATTACGCGTACACTTGGCGGCCTTGGCCCAGTGGCACCGGGCGCATGGTTTTAGCGATCCGACTAAGACGGCGCGGGTGCGCGATGTTTTGCGTGGCATCCAGGCACTGCACCCGCAGCCGCAGCAGCAGGCCGAGGCTCTGGCGTTAGAGGATTTGCAGGCCTGTGTCGACAGCCTCGAGGAGGCGCTGGTCAGTAGCGAGAAAGCGGTACGCCTGCGCGCCGCGCGGGATCGCGCCCTGCTTTTGCTGGGCTTTTGGCGGGCCTTACGCGGCGATGAACTGTGCCGGCTGCAGACTGAGCACCTACAGATACGCCGGGGAGAGGGGCTCGTGGTATTTTTGCCCAGCAGTAAGACTGATCGCAGCAATCGGGGTCGTCAGCTGAGTGTGCCGGCGCTGAAGCGACTGTGCCCGGTAACGGCCGTTGAGCAGTGGCTGGAGTGCAGCGGCATCCAGCACGGTGCCCTGTTTCGTTCTGTCAATCGGTGGGGACACCTCTCGGCACAGGCGCTGAATCCCAACAGTATTTCACGGCTGCTGCGGCAAATCATGGTTAGCAGCAGCGTTGATCCGCAGGGCTATTCGGGGCACTCCTTGCGTCGAGGCTTTGCCACCTGGGCGAGTGCGAACCAGTGGAATACTAAGGCTCTGATGGACTATGTCGGGTGGCGCGACATCCAAACGGCAGCCCGCTATATAGATAGGACGGCGGCATTTGGCGTGTGGGCGGAGTAATGCGGTCAAAACACCGCCTGCGGTACTCTTTTGCTGGGCCGCCGGCCCGTCATTTCAGTGAGCACCACCTGAACTGGGACGCGCGATCTGGTAGTCGCTCTGAACACGGCTGACGAATATGCCTCGACCCAGGGCGACAGTCTGGGAGCGTGAAATTTGGCCAGGGACTGTGTTGCTCGGCGCTGTCTGCGTGGCGCTCTTGCGGTAGGAACCTCTTCCTTTCGCTTGCTCCAGAGCATCGTTCACGGTGTGACGTGCAGCAGGGTAATGGCCGTTTTAGCCGATTCAGCTACTCGCTTAGATCTAGGGGGAGGGGTCGCTCCAGCCTTCTATTGTTCGTATACTCCTCGGCATGATTGTGTGAAGCAGTGCGCGACACTCACCCCTTTAGTCTGGATGCCTTTATGAATACAGTGGAGTTCACCCGAGGAACCAATGGCAAACCCGCTGCGTCTGCCGCCCTTGAGGATTGTTTGGCAAATACCATTGGTCTTGATGGTAGTTGTTTCTTCGGTTACCCATTGATTGCAACTCCCGAAGGCAAGTATTTCGTGGATGCGACTTTTTTGAATCCCGATAAAGGCGTCATTCTCTTCGATATAGTAGAAGGGCAGAATCTAGGGGACTATGCTGATCGTCAGGATGATCTCGTCAACAAGATCGAGTCGAAGCTGAAACTGCATAAAGACCTGATGAAGGGGCGGAAGCTCCTGCCGCAGTTGCATGTCATCACCTTTGCACCGTCGTTGATCAATCTTGCAAGTCATGCGCAAGAAGATTACCCGTTGGCGAATGAGCACAATCTCGCATCGCTGATTCAGAGTTTGGAGTGGGACAACGCGGATGATGAGATTTATCGCCTGACGACGTCAGCTATCGAGAGCCTGTCGTCAATTCGCAAGAGCCGCTCAAAACGTGAAGTGACGCGCGTCGACTCGCTCGGTGCGAAGCTGAAAAAGCTGGAAGACTCCATTGCCACTCTGGATTACCGGCAGAATCGTGCGGTCGTGGAGACGGTTGAAGGGGTACAGCGTATTCGCGGCCTGGCGGGCTCGGGTAAAACCATTGTGCTGGCGCTAAAAGCCGCTTACTTGCATACCCAACAGCCCGATTGGCGAATTGCCGTAACCTTTAACACCCGTTCTTTGAAGGGGCAGTTTAAACGGTTGATCAACAATTTCTGTATCGAGCAGAGTGGTGAAGAACCCGATTGGACCAAGCTTCGGATCTTGAATGCTTGGGGTGCTCCTGGCGGGACGGAACGAGATGGGATGTATTACGAAGCCTGCCGCCAGAGTGGCGCTGATTTCTACGATTTTCGTACTGCCAGTAGCCACTTTGGTGGCAGCAATCGGGCATTTGACGGCGCCTGTAAGGCCGCGCTCAGTAAAATCAACAAGTCGTTAGATGTCTACGACACCATTCTGGTAGATGAGGCGCAAGATTTTTCGCCGAGCTTCCTGCAGCTGTGCTATGCCATGCTTAAGGCGCCAAAGCGGCTGGTTTATGCGTACGATGAATTGCAAAACCTGTCCGGTACTTCACTGCCCCCTCCTGAAGATCTGTTCGGAACGGATGAAGAAGGGAATGCCTTGGTCTCGTTCGCCGGAGATCACCAGCAACGGCGAGACGTGATTCTGCAAAAATGCTATCGGAATTCACGACCGGTGCTGGTCACCGCGCATGCCTTGGGTTTCGGTATCTACCGTGCTCCCCCCAAAATGGCGGAGACTGGCCTGGTGCAGATGTTTGAACAGCCTGCTCTATGGGGAGAGATCGGTTATCGCGTTCACTCAGGCGACCTGAGAAAGGGCGCGCGAGTGTCGTTGGAGCGAACCGATGAAACCAGTCCTCTGTTCCTCGAGACCCACTCGTCCATCGATGAGCTGGTGCAGATTATCAAGTTCAACAGTGAAGCCGAACAGAATGACTGGGTCGCCCAGCAGATCGAGAAGAACCTGAGTGAGGATGAGCTGCGTTACGATGATGTCATCGTGATCAACCCTAATCCAATCAACGCTCGTGAGCGCTGTGCCGCAATACGAAAGACCTTGTTTGGTCGAGGTATTCAAAGCCACCTGGCCGGCGTCGATACTGATCAAGATGTCTTCTTCCGATCTGATTTGGGCTCGGTGACCTTCACCGGTATCTATCGGGCCAAGGGTAACGAGGCCGGGATGGTGTACGTCATTAATGCACAGGAATGTGATGGCGTGGGTGCTGGATTGTCGACGCTGCGCAATCGACTGTTTACCGCGATCACCCGAAGCAAGGGTTGGGTACGGGTGGTTGGTTATGGACCGGGCATGGATGCGTTGGTGCAAGAGTATGCGCAGTTGAAGCAGCATCAGTATCGATTGGACATGGTCTACCCCACCGACGCGCAACTGAGTAAATTGCGGATTGTTCATCGTGATTTGTCGGAGCATGACAAGCAGCGCTTGGAGCAAAAGAAGTACAATGCGCAGGAGCTGACTCACGCCCTAGAAACGGGAGAACTGAATCCTGAGGATCTTGACGGTGAAACGCGAGCGAAATTGCTTGCGCTGTTGAGTGGCAATAAATGAGTCGACATGCGCCGGCGCGTGAGAAGGTCAGGCATGATCTGGAGTGTCTTACGGCTGAGCTCATAGGCCTCGGGCTAGCGGATGATCAAAATTTCCCCGCCATGAGACAAGTCGGCCCTGATGTGTGGGAAGTTACTTTTCATGGTGCCGAGGCGATTTCTCTCGCCATGGGTGATATTGACTATGGGGATCTGTATCAGGAGCTTTTTGCCAACCGATCATTTTGCCTGAAGCTTATCGATGGTGGCCTGCTGCAGTTGTCGTATAGGTTTGACAAGGATTCTTTGGTCAAGCATCGGCTCGCCTTCTATCCCTCGCCAAGCTTGCGTCCGTTTCAAGATGATCCGGAGGTTTATTTGCGCGAGGAGTTGTACGTGGATATTGTCAGTCGTCGCTTGGTTCCCTTTCCCATACGCTTCGATTATGACTTGGACGCCACAAAGGATGTAGCGCATCCTTCCTGTCACCTGACGCTTGGGGATGTTGAAGGATGCCGTATCCCCGTACACTGCCCACTCACGCCACGACAATTCATAGAATTCATTGTCAGGAATTTTTACCAAACCGATAAGCACGAATTCATTTCGCGGTTTCCTGGTCACAAACATTTTTTCGATGTCAGCATCAGCGTCAACGAGCAAAAGCTGATTCACTTGAACGTACCTGGAGCTGAATAGTTCGAAGGTTTTCTGCCCGAAGATGCCAGCAGCGTTCAGTTAGCTCTGACCGTCTTCGGGTAAGATCACGCCGCGGATCCTGGCGCGGATTGATGCCCGTGCTCGGTCTGTCCTCAGGGGAGTGCAAACCCAGGCGTCCTCGAGGGGAGACAGGTGGTACCAGTGAAACGCAACCGGCGACCAAGCTCAACGGCAGGCCCGGCACGCAGGGTGACAGTGCTGTTGGGCCAGCCTGCATGAGTCTGCCAACTCTCCCAGCGCCAGCGATTGGGAAGAAGCCATCTGTACTGGCTCTGTCAATTTCATCTCGCTCAACGCTGCAATAGGTTCGGATAACCTGGTGCTTATCAGATCCAATATAGCTGAGCACACCGACCGTTGGTAAGCCTTTCTATACCTGTGAATGGTGGTCCCTTTAGTAGGGGCCAGCGAGCACGCCCCTGTAAGTTTTGTTGTCAGAAGGCTTACTTCATCTGATCGCCTGCTGAGGTGTTATACCGGTCTTTCTTTCAAGCGCCAGGTATGAACCGGTTTGCTGTTCCATAGTACGTTGGATATCCCGTGCCAAACTTTTCACATCATGCCGCTCTATTTCCTTGGGCATTACTGAAAAACCTATCGAGTTATAAAGCCGGCCCCAAGCTGCTTGGGCATCCGAGTAAGCGGCCTCGCGCTGGTAGCGCGACAGTAACAAGCGTCCTTCTGCCCGTATCAATTCCAGCTCGCTGCCCAAAGCGGCGCTGCGTGATGACTGGGCATAGTCAAGCAGGCTTTGGTCCACCCGCAGGCTTTCATCGGCAAAATCCACTTCCTGGCGGGCCAGCTGATAACGCAGCAGGCCCACGCGCACCTGGGTCAGGATGGCCATTGACAACGCTGTGCGACGCATGTCATCGGTCTTGGCCTGGCTCTCTTGAGCGGCTGTAATGTCCGGGTATTGGAGCAGGCGCAGCAGGTTCATCGAAACGTTGATGCCAGTCTGGTTCCAGTCGCTGTTGTATAAGTACTTGTTGGAGTCGTACTCGTAGCCATAATTGAAGCTTACATTTGGCCACAGCTGGGCCTTGGCGATTTTCAGGTCGTTCATGTTCACGCGCTTGCGGTACCACTCTTCCATGATTTCCGGGCGGTGCTCCAGCGATAGGCGCTCGAGCTTTTCAAGATTGCCGTTGACCAGCGGCAAAGGTTGCTCGCTGCTGTCAGCCAGAACCATGCGGGTGTTCGGTGGCAGCGACATCAGCGCGGACAGCTCGGCTCGGGCAAACTCCAAGTCCTGGCGGCGCACGGTGAGCATATACACCGAGTCGAGCAGGGCTCGCTGGTAGGCCAAAATGTCCTGGCGCGGCAGCAGGCCCCGACCTTCTGCCTCCCTGGCAGCGGTCAACGCACGGTGAGTGCGCATCAGCAGCCCGTCCACTTCCGGCAATAGCCGCTGGGCACCTAGGGCGCGCCAGTAGGCGTTGCGCACGTCCTGCAGCACGTTCTGCGCCACCTTCTCGCGACGCTCCTCGGCCATCAACATCTGGTCGTTCTTCTGCTGGGTTCGGAAATAGGCCACACCAAAGTCCAGCAGGCTCCACGATAAGCCCAAGCTGTACAAGGTACGGTAGCGCTCCTCGGAGGTGGACGGGCGCAAGCTCACCTGGCGGTCATCGATGCCGATGGAGGTGCCGCCCGAATCGTTGTTGCGCCCGGCGTAGCCGGCAGAGGCCACCAGCCGTGGCAGCATTTCGTGGCTGGACACATCGCGCAGGTCCGAGGCCAGCGCGCTCTCCAGCAGCTTCAGGCGGTAATCGAGGTTGTACTTGAGCGCCCGTGCCGAAGCTTCGTAGAAAGTGATCGGTCCGTTGACCGGCTCCTGCTCCTTATACATGCGCGCCTGGTCCTCGATCACCCGCTGGCGCATCTGGTCTTCGGTGTAGGGTTTGGGCTGGAAGGCCGAGCAGGCTCCGAGCAGTAGGCCAAGGGTGGTGAGGGTGCTCAGGCTTCTCAATGTCGATACCGGCATACGCTGTCCTTATTCAATCCGTGATGAGGCATTGGCATCAGGGCACATTGCTGCCGCGTCGCTGAGCGGCATCGCGCAGCTGCGCGCGGAAGCCATTGGCAGGTTGTGCACGCTGTTCAGCCACCATGTCTTGGCGGAGCGGCGCCCAAACCGAAGGATCGGGCAACAAGCCGTCGGCAGTCAGGCTGGTGACCCCCTGGCGGCCGTCCACCCAGTTCTTGTCTTCAGCACTGGCCTGGCGGCTGTTGGCCACGGCCTGGGCCACGAACTGGCCGTCGACCAGACCCAGTTGGGCGCCGATTGATTGGCTTTCGATCTCAGGTGTGGCAAACAACTGCACGTTGCTGCCGTCGGCGTCCCAGGCAGACAGGCTCAATGCCTGGTTGACCCGTTCCACCACCGGAGCCACGAAAATAGCCGGCGTCACGCTCGGCAGCGGCAGGCCGCCCTGGCCACTATGACTTTCGCGGTCAACGTACGGGCCCGGTGGAATGTACGGGCTGGAGATGTCCAGGGTGATGGTCAACTGCGCATCGTCGGTCGCGCCGGCCAAGTCACTGAGGGTGTAGGTGAAGTAGTCCCGCAGCACCTGGCCAAGGCCGGCCGCGGCCAGCACCTCAGGGTTGCTCAGGTCGATGGTGTAGGTGTAGCTGCCATCGGTATTGAGCACCAGGGTGCCATAGCGGCCGGCAATCGGCTGGCCGACCACGCCCGCTGTGCCGGTACCGTTTTCCTGCCCGCTACGGATCCCGGTTACGGTCAGGCTGTCACCGCCGTCCACGTCGCTGTCGTTAGGCAGTACGTTACCACTGGTGTGCGGCGCTGGTACCTGGTCGCTGGCGGTGTTGCTGTCGTCGCGTGCCACCGGATAGTCGTTGGCGCCCTGGATGGTTACGGTCAAGCGGGCGTCTGAGGTAATGCCGCCGGTGTCGCGCATGCGGTAGGTGAATACTTCGCGCAGCACTTCGCCAGCCGTGCGCATGGCCTGCACTGTCGGGTTGCTGTTGTCGACCACATACTGGTAACTGCCATCGGCGTTGATCAGCAACGTGCCGTATAGGCCTTGCAATAGTTGTCCTGCACTGGCGGTATGGCCATTTTCGCCGGTGTACTGCACAACGGTCTTGGTTTCGCCGTATTGCACGCCGTCCACATCGCTATCGTTGTCCAGCACGTTGCCGCGAGGGTCCACCCCTGCGGTACCGTTGTTGACGCCACCGGCTTCTACCGCAGCAGCCGTGTCGTCGTTGGCGACGGGGAAGTCGTTGCGCCCGTCGATAGTGATGGTCAGCAATCCGTTGGCGGTGCCGCCCCACACGTCGGTCAGCAGGTAGCTGAAGTTGTCGGTCAGGGTCTGGCCGCTGATGCGCAGCGCCTGCACTGCGGCCAGGCTGTTGTCCAGCGTATAGCTCCAGGTGCCGTCGGCGTTCAGCGTCAGGTCGCCATACTGGCCGCGCAGGGTTTGCCCGGCCGGGGTTGGGCTGTTGGGCAGCGGGCCGTCGCCGCTCCAAAAGGCCAGCACTTCCAGTGTTTCCGGCACCAGGATGTTGATGCTGTCCGGGTCGGTGTCGTTGTCCATGACGTTGCCGGCTGGGTTGCTACCAGGGATGTTGTTGCCCTGCCCACCCGCTTCGACGGCCAGGCCCTGGTCCGGGCCAGCAATCGGGGGCTGGTTCTCACCGCGTATCAGCACGAACAGGGTGGCGGTGTCACTCAAGCCGCCGGCATCGGTGACTTGGTAGGTGTAGCGCTGGATGACGAAGCCCAATGGCCCGAGGGCAATGATGTCGGGGTCGTTGGAGTTGACCACAAACTGGTAAGTGCCATTGGCGTTCAGCGTCAGCGTGCCGTAGTTGGTGGTGACCGTGGCGGTGCCGGTCAGCGTGTTCAGCGTGGGGTTGCTGCTCTCGGCCCCCATGCCCACGGCGGTGACGGTCTTGGTGTCGTTGGCATCCACATCGGTGTCGTTGTTCAGCACATTACCAGTGGGGTTGCGGCCCCCATTGCCATCGTCATCCGTGGCAACCGCATACGCCAGGTCGTCGTGCGCAACCGGCGCATCGTAACGGCCTTCGATGGTGATGGTGATCTGCGCCTGCGAACTGGCGCCTGCGGTGTCGTGCATGCGGTAGCTGAAGGTTTCGCTGAGGCTTTCACCGGCCTTGAGTGCCTGGACCGCCGCCAGGCTGTTGTTGATGGTGTACACGTAGTTGCCGTTGGCGTCGATGCTCAAGGTGCCGTAGTTGCCGTTGATGATCGTGGCGCCGGCAGTGACCTGCACGAACGTGCCGCCTGCTGACAGTGTACCGAGGTAGACGCCGTCCACGGCTTTGCTGTCGCCTGCATCCACATCCTGGTCGTTAGTCAGGGTATTGCCGCTGCCGGCCTGGCCAGGTGTGCCGTTATTGGTGCCGCCGGCCTCAATGGCGATGGCGCTGTCATTGGCTGCGATAGGTGTATCGTTGCGCCCATGGATGACCACGGTGAAGGTGGCCGTAACAGTCTTGCCGTTGCCATCACTGACGTTGTACTGAAACACCTCGATCAGCCGGTCGGCGTCGGTACGCAGGGCCTGTACGGCAATGTTGCCGTTATCCACCACGTAGCGGTAGTTGCCCTGGGCATCGAGCACCAGGCTGCCGTAGTTGCCGGCCAGGCTCTGGCCCACCGTGCCGCTGGTACCGCTGGGGTTGATGACGCCGGTGATTGTCAGGGTATCGCCATCGGGGTCGCTGTAGGCGCTGCGGATGCTTCCGCTGGGGTCCAGGCCTGGTGTGACATTGTTTAAGCCGCCGGCCTCCACGGCATCAACCGTGACCGGGTTGACCACGGGTGGGTCATTGACGCCGGTTACACTGATCACCAGTTGCGCCTGGTCGGTCAGCCCGCCGCTGTCGTGGATCTGGTAGGTGAAGATCACCTCCAGGCTTTGCCCGACGGCCAAGGCACGAATGGCCGGGTCGGCGCTGTTGACGGTGAAGCTGTAGGTGCCGTCTTCATTAAGCACCAGTTGGCCGAAGTTGCCGCTTATCAGACTGTTGTCGGCCAACCGGGCGACGGTGCCGGCAATCGACGCCGGCGTACCGGCGGCCACCGGGCTGAGTTCACCGCCTGCGCTTTCCAGGCCGCTGCGAACACCGTCCACCTTTAGCTGGGTGGCGGTGGGCTGGTCGCCGCGGTCGACATCGGTGTCAGCGCCCACGCCATTGTTGCCGGTGATCACGTTGCCATTTGCGTTGACCGGCGCCGGGCTGCCGTCACTGGCGCCTGCAGTGGCGGTGCCGCGGTCGTCCACGGCCACGGGCGCGTCGTTGGCCCCTTGGATGGTGATCAGCAGTACGGTCACCGAACTCAAGCCACCGGCATCGACCATCTGGTAGGTGAACTGTTCGACCAGCGTGTCCCCAGGGGAAAGCGCCTGGATTGCCGCGTTACTGTTGTCGATGACGTAGCGATAACTGCCGTCGGCACTGAGCGTGAGCGTACCGAACGATGCCAGTATGTTTGTCGCCCCGCTGTCGATCGGGATGATCCTTCCGCCCCCGGGACCGTCGTAGCGCACCGCGTTGACGTTCTTGGTTTCGCCCAGTGCCACCGAATCCACATCGGTGTCGTTGTCCAGCACATTGCCGATGGCATCTTGCCCGGGCGTAGCGTTGCTGGTGCCGCCGGCCTCGATGGCAATACCCACATCGCCGCTGGCGATGGGGGTATCGTTGGCCCCGTGAATATTGATGAGCAACTGCGCGCTGCTGTCCAGACCACCGCTGTCGACAACGTCATACGCAAACACTTCGCTGAGGAAGTCGCTGGAGGTGCGCAACGCCTGCACGGCAGGGTCGTCGTTGTTGACGACATACTGGAAACCGCCAGTAGCGGTGATGAACAGCGTGCCGTACAGGCCCTGAACTGTGGTGACCCCTGTAGCGCCGACGGCGATCCCGCCAGGGTTGTTGACGTTGGCGATCCGCGTGACGGTAAGGAAATCGTTGTTGGTTTGGATGTCCACGTCGGTGTCATTATCCAGCACATTGCCCGTGGGATTGGTACCGGGATCGGCGTTGTTCCGGCCACCGGCTTCCACGGCATCGTACTGGTCGTTCTGGGCGATGGGCGCATCATTGACAGGGTCGAGCACGATGTTGAGCACATCGGTGTCGCTCAGCGCATCGGCCGGGTTCTGGCCGGGGATGCCGTCGCCGCTTGAGGGGTGGTCACCGAAGTTGCCTCGGTCGTTGGTAACCATGGTCAACGTTTCCCGGTCGCGGAAGGTGTTGAAGTCCTGGTCGCCCTTGTAGTACAGCTGGCTCAACGCCACGTTCAACTCAGCCAGTGTGCCGGTGAGCATCAGGGTGCGCCCTGAGCCGGTCGGCGGGGTGGCGTTTGCTGCGGGTGGCGTGGTGCTTTGCCAGATCACTCCGTGCACCACGGTGAGGGTGATGGTCATCACGCCGTCGGCGTTGCCGGCGTTCACGTCCACGTCGCTGGTGGCCAGCCCTCCGATGTACAGCACGGTGTCTTCCTGGCCGTGCTGTTCAGCGACCGTATTGATGGGCGCTTCGTTGAGGTGCACGTAACCGGCGTCGGCGATGCCGGTACTGCCTTCGCCCAGGCTCAGGTTGATAGTGCCAAGCCCTGCCGTGGCAGCGGCGGTGTCGGTATCGATGCGGACGCGGAATTCGTTCTCGGTACCGGCTTGATGGGTTTGCGCAACAGCCACCAGGTAGCTGCCGGAGGGCAGCAGGGCAAACTGGTACAGGCCGCCATTGGCGGTGATGGTGGTGAACGTACGGTCGTCGGCGTTGCCGAACTGGCCGTCGTCACCGGCCCAAGTCAGGGTCACGGCAATGCCGTCCAGGCCTGTGCCGTCGGGGGTGACGCTATCGGTGGCGCTGCGGGTGTCGTCCCACAGGGTGCCCTGGATCACGCCCATCCCGGCCCCGTCGCTGAGGATGTAGTTGTTCAGGCCGGTTGCGCCGTCCTGACCGGTGCGTTCGCCGTCAGCGCCCCCGGCGGTGGCGGGCAGCGAGCCGCCCCAGCCACTGGTTTCGAAGTCGGTGGGCAGGCTGGTCCAGGTGAGCACGGCGGCACTGGCGGCGTTGTCGGCGATGGTCACATTGGGCAGGACGACGGTGTAGATCACCTGCACGCTGTCATTTGGCGCCAAGCGGCCGAAATCCAGGGTAATGCCGGTGTCATCACTGAAGCTGACCCCGGGCGGCAGGTTGGCCAGGTCCAGGGCTTCGCCGTTGAGCAGGATACTTTGTACCTGATAGTTGCTGCCGTTGGGGAACTGGTCTGTCAGGTGGGTGTTGTAGGCCGGCACTTCGCCGTTCTGAGTGAAACTGACCGACACTGTGGCCGTGGTGGTAGCGCTGCCCGCGGCCACGTCGATCACGGTCTTGTCCATGTTGGTGAAGCTCGGCTCAACTACACGCTCGAACACCGTGTCGCTCACGCCGCGATCCACGCCGCCATTCAAGCCGACGTGCTCGTGGGCTGTTACGCCTAAGTTGGCGCCGGCCTGGTTGCTGGCCACGTTGGTGACGCGCACGTTGAACTCCAGCACCACGCCTTCGACGTCGGGGTCGTTGATTTCGGTGTTGGTCAGGTTGCCGAGGCTGAACGTCACCGTCTGGCTGCCATCGGCGTTGGTCACGATCACCAGGCGGCCATTGTTGATGTCGAACACCCCGGTTGCCACGGCGCCGGACAGGTCGGGCTGGATGCCTTGGGTCACGTCGCTCAACTGATTGCCCTGCATGCTTAGGATGCCGCTGCTGATCAGGTTGGTGGCATCGCTGGTAAGCCCGGCGGGACTGTTGGACACAAACGCGAGCAGGATATCGTTGAGGCTGGCCGGGATGAACTCAAGTCCGGCTGCCAGTTCGATACGGATCTGATAGTCCGGGTTGTCGCCGGTGGGCACCAGCACCGCGACCCGGTAACGCACGATTTCGCCGACCACTACGTTTTCGCTCAGGCCACTGGTG
>Ga0160462_100132_pt1 | contig 38461 bp, 34 predicted proteins | sample HID1975K_E6MG_FD_108219 | JGI IMG/M metagenome (GOLD analysis project Ga0160462, IMG submission 108219) | Enriched soil microbial communities from UW Madison campus, WI, USA - HID1975K_E6 MG | ecosystem: Environmental > Terrestrial > Soil > Unclassified | place: USA: Madison, Wisconsin... | reverse complement strand
GAACGGGTTTCCGGGGCCAGGGCGATGGAGAAGGCCAGGCCGACGAAGGTGACGGCAGCGGCGGCATACATGGTTGCGCCGATGCCATAGCTGTCGAGAGCGATGGGGACCAGCCAGGTGCCGACCGCAGCACCGACCCGCGACATGGAGGTGCCCACGCCCACCGCGCCGGCACGGATTTCAGTGGGGAACAACTCGTTGGGGTACACCAGCTGCAGCACCTGGGCACCACCAATGAACAGCGCATAGGCACCGAACAGCACCAGGATGAGCATCTCGTTACTTTGGCTGAAGACCCCCAGGCCGAGCAGGGCCAGCCCCGACCAGAAGAAGCTGTGCAGCAGCGTGGTGCGCCGGCCGATGGTGTTCAGCAAGCGGGTGCCGATGATGCAGCCGACCACGAACAGGCAGGTGATCGCCACCGACCCGATCGACGCCCAGTCACCTTTGAGGTTGAGTGCGCCCAGGACCTTGGGGGCGAAGGCATAGACGGCGAACACCGGGATCACCGAGCACGTCCAGAACATGGTGACGAACAACATGCGCTTGCCGTAGCCGGAGTGCAGCAGGCTGAAAAACGACAGCTTGCGGGTCTTCGGCTCCTCCGGCAGGTTGCCCAGCGAGAAGTCGTTGCCGTAAACGGCCTTGATCACCTGCTCGGCTTCGGCCGAACGGCCCTTGCTGATCAGCCAGCGTGGCGACTCGGGCGTGCCCAGGCGGATGGCGAACAGCAACGTGCCGATCACTGCGGCGCTGGCCAGTACCAGGCGCCAGGCATCGTCACCGCCGTGACGCAGAATGGCCTGGCCGATGACATAGGCGGTAGCTGCGCCGGCGAACCACAGCACGGTCAGGGTGGCCAGGCGTGGGCCGCGGTTCTTCCTCGGCAGGAACTCCACCAGCAGCGACGTCGCCACCGGGTATTCGATGCCCACCGCGATGCCGATGGCAAAGCGCAACAGGAACAGCGCCAGCGCCGACTCCACCCAGAACTGCGCAACCGAGGACAGGATGAACAGGGTCGGCCCGACGAAGAACACGCGCTTGCGGCCGAAGCGGTCGGTCAGCCAACCGCCGAAGAAGCCACCAAAGAAGATGCCGATCAGCGCCGAGGCGGCGATCATGCCCTGCCAGAAGCTGGTCAGGTTGAGGCCTGCGGACATCTGCACCATGGCCACGCCGATGATGCTCAAGATATAACCATCGACGAACGAGCCCCCGCCTGAGCGCAGCGTCAGCAACTGGTGAAAGCGGTTGATCGGTACATCTTCAATCGAAATATTCGGACTTTTCATTGTTGTTCCTACCATTTCATTTACATGCACGTTTTCAAGGCGAGCGCGCCCGCGAAACTGAAAACCTGTTCAGCCCCGGGTCAACGGACAGCGCGTCTCGATCATCAATTTCGGGCAAAGCGAGCCCGTATCGGTCAAAGACGACCGACCTCAAATGTTCAATGGCCTAATTTGTGTGACGGATCAGCTTTCTCTTCCTGCGCGCATCTGCCCCCACTTCAGGTTGGCGTTCAAACCCAAGGAAACCAAGGGTTGCGGTGGATTTGCACAAGGCCCGGGGGCATTGAGCAGAAATTCGATGAGTTCGTTCTTGTCACCGGCCAACCAGTCGGCCAGCAACTTGCCGGTGACTGTACCGCGGGTAACACCGAGGCCGTTGCAGCACAATGCGCCCACTACATTCGGTGCCAACTTGCCGAAGAAACCCATGTGGTTGCGCGACAATGCCAATGCACCGCCCCAGGTATATTCGAAGTTCACCCCGGGCAACATCGGGAAGCGCCGGGCGAATGATTCACGGTGGCGTTGAACGAAGCGTTCCAGGTACTTGCGGTTACTGCGCCCATCGGGGTTGTAACTGAAACTGTTGCGGATCAGCAGGCGGTTATCGACAGTACGGCGCAGGGTAGTGCCGAACGGGTCTGCCGGGATCACGCCCCAGTTGGGTTTGCCACCCAGCTGCGCCTGTTCGTCTTCGCTCAGCGGGCGGGTGATGCTGGCGTAGGTAAAAACCGGCAGCATGCGGCCCTTGAGAAAGCCGAAGCTCATGCCGAAGGCGTTGGTGGTGAGCACCAGCTTGTCGGCCGTGATTGACCCGTTGGCATGGCGCAGCACCACCTTGTCGCCGTACTCGACATCGTTGATGGGGGTGTTTTCGTACAGGGAGACGTTGCTCGGCAGGCTGTGGGCCAGGCCTTTCACCAGTGCCGAGGGCTGCAGCAGCGCCGTACCGGGGGTGAACAGGCCCTTGCGGTAGAAGTGCGTGCCGATGTGGGCCGGCAGGTCGCGGCCTTCGATCACCTCGTAGGCCTGGCCGAGCTTGTCCAGGCCACGGCGGTAGGCATCGAGCACGGCAATGCCGCGGTCCTCGATGGCCGCCTGGTATTTGCCACAATGGCGGAACTGGCACTCGATGCCGTGGCGCTCGATCAGTTCCTTGAGGTAGGACTGCCCACCCAGATTGAGCTTGAGCACGGTCCTGGCGATACCGATGTCGCCGATGTAGTCCTCGGCGCCGATGTCATGGGGCAGGTCGATGGCGAAACCGGCGTTGCGCCCCGAGGTGCCGAAACCGACCTCCTGGGCCTCGACCAGCACGATCTCATCGTCGGGGAAGTTCGTTGCCAACTGGCGCGCCGCGGCCAAGCCGGTGAAGCCAGCGCCCACCACCACCCAGCGCGCCTGGCTATGGCCAATGTGGGCCGGCCTTGGCCTGCGGGGTTGGCTCAGGTGGTACCAGCCACAGGTGGCATCATCGGCAGGTAACGAACTTATTCTTGTCATGTCACTAACCTGGGTCATGTTGTTGACTAGCGGTCAGCGCCCGTGGCGCAACCTCTGGAACTCATATCTGAATCGGCACATCCAGCCCTTGTGGCGCGGCGTATTCGGCCATGCGCCGGCGCGACAGCTCGAAGTGTTCACGCACCAGTTGCCCAGCGGCCTGGGGGTCGCGGCGTTCGATGGCCTGGATCATCTGGTCGTGCTGCTCGCAGGCGGCTTCGAGGTCACGCTGCATGTCATCGGTGGTCGGGTGGCGATAGAAAATCTTGCCCAGCCGGGTATGGTCGATCAGCAGGCGACGCAGGCTTGGCATCAGGTAGTCGTTGTGCGCCATCTTGCCGATTTCCAGGTGGAAGGCGTCGTTGTAGAGCACGCGGTTTTCCACATCACGCGCTTCGATGGCCTGGCGGAACAGCGCCTGGATGGCTTTGAGCGCTTCGATCTCGGCTTCGCTGGCATAGGTGGCGGCCAGCTGGGTAGTGGCGACATAGATAAGCGGCGCGGCCACGTAGAAGCTGTGCAGCGATGCGTGGTTCATCGCGGCGACGCGAGGGGCGCGATTGGCTTCCAGTTCGATGTAGCCTTCGGCGGCGATCTGGCGCAGCAGCTCTCGTACCGGGGGGCGCGACAGGCCGAACTCGTCGCACAGGGCCAGTTCGTCCACCACTGCGCCTGGGGCCAGTTCCATGCTGAGGATTCGGCGGCGCAGCGCTTCGGCGATGACGGCCTTGCGGTCCTGCGGTATGTCTGCACTAACGGGTTGAACGGTGGCTTTCATGGCGGCCTTTGTTGTTGTCATAGCGCTATGTCTACTATTTGTATAACGACTATAGGGCACTGTTAGACAATGTGTCTACAGCATTTTCGATGAACGGAGAAATCTGCCGAAGCCCCATATTCAAAGGGTTTGAGCGGTGTTCAGGGGTAAGATTAAACACCCTAGAGGCTGCATTGCCAAACCGGACAGGTAGTTGTCCAGACGAGACAAACCCACCGCCCGGCAATGCCGACTGAACGGTGGGCGCTGCACATGGGTCAGCTGCTTACACTTCACAAGGAGGGCTTGCCATGCTCGATATTCATTCCACTTCGGCATCACAGGAACACAATGTTCAGGGCCTGGAACGGGTCGGATCGCTGGCCGGCGGGGCGTTGATGTTCACCAAAGGCTTGCGCCATGGCGGCCTGATCGGGCTGCTGCAGATGGTGGTGGGCGGTATTGCGGTGGCACGGGGCGTCAGCGGGCATTGCTCTACCAAGGCCTGGTTTCAGCAACACCGCCAGGAATATCACCGTCTGCGTTCGGACATCGAGCGCAGTGCGGGCGAGCTGCAGGCGCTCAAACGCAGTGCCGAGGCGGCTACGCGTGGGGTGACGGTGACCGGGAAAGATCCGTTGACCGGTAGTTGATGGGTTGTTCGTACCGGCCTCTTCGCGGGCCGGTACAGCCACCAGAGAACTAGCGCAATGCTTTGCTCTGAAATGCCTTGCTCTGAAATGCCTTGCTCTGCAACACCTCGGACCGCCGCCCCAGCACATTCTCGCTGATCTGCCCGAACTCATCGGTAGTCACTTTCGGCAAGCGCATCAACGCCTGCGTCACATCATCCAGCGATCGCCTGGCCTGGGTGTGGATGCGGATTTCCTTGTCCAGCGCCTGCAGCAGCAGCACCCCACGCGCCACTTGTGCCGGCCCCACCTGCTCGCCGCGCAGCTGCGTGACCTTGGCGCCCTGTTTCTGCAACCGCGCCTGCCACACCTGGTATCGGTCGTCGCTCACGCCGCCGGCCCGGCGCAGCAGTTCGTTGGCGTAATACTCGGTGAGGCTCTGGCCTAACCAGTCACTGTCGGCACTCACGCGGATCTGCGCAAACAGCTGGACCAGCTCGCGCAGCAGCGGGCTGCTGCCGCTCTCGCTGACCATGGGCCGGCCGCTGTGCAGGTAAAGCGAGCCCCGCGCCGACATCGCCCCACGCCACATGCCGTCGCGGGCACCGACCAGCAGCAGCTTGGGCGGATTGCGCGGGAACACGGCCTGCAGGTGCGGCCAGACGAAGGTCAGCAAGGTCAGGTTGTCCATGCGGCGCATGCCCTGCCCTACCGGAGCCGCTACGGTCACCTCGGTTTCGCCCAGGCGTGCACGGCGGCTGCCGAGATCGCCTGCAAGCATCCAGCCGGTCGGGCGGTCGAACAGGCGCGAAACGTTGTCGATACGGAACTTGTCCTTGCCGATACGCGGCCAGGAGGTTTCGATGCTTTTCCAGCCCTCGGGCAAGTCGACCGACAGGCGCGCCACCAGTTCGGTGCCGTCTTGCTGATCGAGGCGCGCCGGCGGCACCAGCTGGTCGCCCATGAACAGGGCCCAATGGGGCGTGATACGCGAGGAATACGCGCCGCTGCGCAGCTTCTGGTCCAGCTTTACCCGGTAACTGAGGCTGGTCTTGCCCGCTGCCGGGCGCCACACGCCCCGCTCGCCCTGCGCCTGCCATTGGCCATCCGCCTGGAAACCGCTGTAGGCGCCAGCCTTGCCCAGGTCAAAGTCGAGGCTGCGTACGGCACTGCCATCGGCCAGGGTCAGGCGCACTTCGGCCTGGCCGTTGGCGGGCAACAGGCGCACCTGATAGTCGAGGTCGACCTTTTTCGCCCAGGCCGACGAACAAGCGACAAGGCCCAGGAGCAGCAACAGCTGGCAACGCATACAGAAACTCCTTGTTTCCCAGAGGCGACGGACTGTGCCGCTCAGCTGGCGCGAAAGATCAGGTGGTCTTCCCAGTCGTCTTCATCCACGTCCTGCTCCCTGAGCATACGCCCCGACTGGGAAATGCGCTGCTCATGCACTTGCTGGCGGTCACCGCAGACCAGGTGGTGCCAGGCCGGCAGGTCCTTGCCCTCGCTGACCAGGCGGTAGCCGCAGGTGCTCGGCAGCCATTTGAACTGGTCGGCCTTGCCTGGGGTGAGCTGGATGCAATCGGGCACTTCGGCGAACCGGTTGGGGTAGTCGCTGCACTGGCAGGTGTTCATGTCCAGCAGCTTGCAGGCGATGCGCGTGTAATAGACGCTGTTGTCGTCCTCGTCCTCGAGCTTCTGCAGGCAGCACAGGCCACAGCCGTCACACAGCGACTCCCACTCTTGCGGGTCGAGTTGTTCGAGGGTCTTGCGCCGCCAGAACGGCGCGCTTTCAGCGATCATCACACGGGTTTCCTGCATTCATCTTGAAGCCGCGGCGCGCGGCGGCGCCAGTCTAGAGCCTGGCCCTCGGCAACGCCAGACCGCTTGTCAGTCCTGACCGGACGCAGTAGCGTGCGGTCTTTCCCCTCCACTTGCAGGATCAGCCATGAGCGCCACCCCCCGCATCGCCGATTACGCCATCAACGAACAGTTCATCAACCGCTGGTCACCACGCGCTTTCACGGCCGAGCCGATCAGCGAAGAAACCCTGTTGAGCTTCCTGGAAGCGGCCCGCTGGGCGCCGTCGGCCTACAACTCGCAACCCTGGCGCTTCCTTTATGCCCGCCGCGATACGCCAAGCTGGGAGCGTTACCTGAGCCTGCTGGTGCCATTCAACCGCAGCTGGGCGCAGCAGGCATCGGCGCTGGTGCTGGTGATTTCCAAGACCACCTTCGCAGCCCCGGGTGCCAGCGAAGAAAAGCCAGCCCTGTGGCACACCTTCGACACCGGTTCCGCCTGGGGCCATCTGGCCCTGCAGGCAAGCATCAGCGGTTGGCACACCCACGGCATGGCCGGGTTCGACAAGGACCTGGCGCGCAGCGAGCTGAAGGTGCCGGAAGGCTACGAGCTGCATGCCATGGTGGCGATCGGCAAGCTGGGCGACAAGGCGAGCCTGGACGAAGGCCTGCAGGCCCGTGAAGTGCCAAGCCCGCGCCGGCCGCTGAGCGAACTGGCGGCTGAGGGGGATTTCAGCCTGTAAGCCTTGTTGTGGCTTTGCTGGCCCCATCGCCGGCAAGCCGGCTCCCACAAGTACCCCGCCGATGTTGAGGCCTGCGCAGTACCTGTGGGAGCCGGCTTGCCGGCGATGTGGCCGGCAAAGGCACCACCAATCAATAGCCCCTGGTGAAATCCACTTCACCCCGCATCCCCTGCCCTGCCTGGTATGCCCGCTCATTCTCGACAAACAACCGCACCATCGCCGCCGGCGAGGTGGGCGCCGAGCTGTGCCCGGTGAGCAGCAAACCCCACGCCGTCCAGAACGGGTGGCGCTGCGGCAGCGGCTCCTGCCGGCACACATCGATCACTGCGCCCGCCAGGTGCCCCTCTTTCAAAGCCTCGACCAGATCGGCATCGACCACCGCCACCCCGCGCCCGGCATTGATGAACAACGCGCTGGGCTGGAAGCACTTGAACAGTGCGGCGTCGTACAGGTCGTGGGTCGTTGGCGTATCCGGCAGCAGGTTCAGCACGTAATCGACCTGCCCGACCATCCGCGGCAAGTCAGCCAACCCGGCCACTTCAACAAACGGCGCCTGCTCGCGAGCAGTGCTGGCGATGCCATACAGGGTCACACCAAACGGTGCGAGGAACTCGGCCACGCGCTGGCCGATATCACCGGTGCCGACGATCAGCACCTTGCGCCCCTCAAGCGAGTGCCCCGGGCGCTCGTCCCAACGGCGTTCGACCTGGCTGACCAGGCGCGACAGTACTTCCCGTTCATGCCCCAGCATGTAGGTGAGCATGTACTCGGCCATCACCTGGCCGAAGATACCAACCGCGCGGGTCAGGCGGTATTCACGGGGCAAACCCTCGGCCAGCAACGGTGTGATGCCGGCCCAGGTCGATTGCACCCACGCCGGCGTGTGGCCCTGGCGCAGCAGGCTCGCCAGCAGGTCCGGCTGGCCCAGCCAGATCGGGCACTGCGGCGCCTGCAAGGCCAACTCGGCGGAATCGCCGCTGGTGAGGATTTCCAGGTCCGGGGCCGCTTCGGCCAGCAGGCGGGCGTAGGTGGCATGATCCTGCTCAGCGATCAGAACGCGCATCAAAGTGACAACCTTGGCAGACAACGAAGGCGGCCCGCCATGCGGGCCACCTGGGCATGTGAGGGGACCGGACCTGGGTCAGACCGGGTCGTTGCGGCGCAGCAGCTCTTCCGGCAGGTGCTCGATGTACTCGTCTTCGGCCGGTGGCAGCTGCAGGTGGTAGCCCTGGTTTTCCAGGTTATCCAGCACCTTGGCGATGTCTTCGCGGGCCAGCGTGCGCTCGGGGGTCAACACCAGGTCGAAGGCATGCACGGGCTTGCCGAAAAATGGCAGCAACGCCTCGGGCACCCGCTCCAGGCCGTCGGCCTTGAGCACGTAGAGGTACATTTCGTTCTTGCGGGGGCTCTTGTAGATCGAGCAGATACGTTTCATCGGGTTTCTCCGGCGCCTGCCAGGTCATCCAGCAGGGCCTGGCCCATCCGCTCACGGCGCCAGCCGCGCAGCGAATCGGGCAATTGATAGGGGCCATTGGGGTAGCCGCTTTTCAGCAGCGCTTCCAGGGCTTTCTTGCGCAGCATCAGCTCTGGGGCGATGCCAAGGCGCTCGCCTTCGGCCTGGCCGATGGCGCGCAGGCGCTTGAGGATGCCGGCCGCTTCGATCGGCAGCGGCTCGGGCAGCGTGGCTGGCCATTGGTCGGACGGCTGGCTGGCAGCACGCTTGATCAAATCGATCAGCACGGCGCCGTCCTGTCGAATGGTGCGCGGGTGCATTTCTTCGATCTTGGCCAGCGCCGCCAGGTTGTCCGGCTGGCTCTTGGCCATGGGCCACAGCGAGTGTTCCTTGAGGATGCGGTTGCGCGGTACATCGCGGCTGCGTGCTTCACGCTCGCGCCAGGCGCACAGCTCGCGCAGCACCGCCAGTTGCTGGGGGCCCAGCTTCCAGGCCAGCTTGACGTCGCGGTACAAGGACTCGGGCTCGACTTCGCGGCGCAGGGCCGCGACCAGATCGGCACCGTCTTCCAGCACCCAGGCGTACTTGTCGTCGGACAGGCGTGGGCGCAGGGCCGAGAACAGCTCGGCCAGGTGCACGGCATCTTCGGCGGCGTAGCTGATCTGGGTGTCCGACAGCGGGCGCTGCAGCCAGTCGGAGCGGGTCTCGCCCTTGGGCAGCTCCAGGCCCAGCACTTCCTGCACCAGGCGCGAATAGCCCATGGAGAAGCCCAGGTTCAGGTAGCCGGCGGCCAGTTGCGTGTCGAACAGCGGCTGCGGCAGCTTGCCGGTCAGGCGCAACAGCACCTCGAGGTCTTCGCTGCAGGCGTGCAGCACCTTGACCACCCCGGCGTCTTCAAGCAGTTGGCCCAAAGGCTGCCAGTTGCCGATCAGCAGCGGGTCGATAAGGAAAGCCCGCTCGCCGTCGCCGATCTGGATCAGGCCGGCTTTCGGGTAGAAGGTGTCGACCCGCATGAACTCGGTATCGAGCGCCACAAAGGGCAATTGGCGCCACTTCTGGCAGAGTTCGGCCAGGGTCTGGTCGTCACGGATCCAGTGTATTTCGATGGCCACGAGGCTCTCCCACAAACATTGGCGCGCAGTATATACGGCGCGGGCACTGCGGGTGAAACCTGGCGACCGCCGCGCCTGCAAGGATAATGAAAAGCGTAATCGATCAGCGCTTGGCCGCCAGCCACGGGCGGCAACTGGCGAACATGTCCAGCGACTGCTGGTAGACCTGGGTGTGCACCTGCAACAGGCCCAGCATGGAGTGGAACAGGTTGTCCTGCGACAGCGGCGCATCGCTGAGCCTGGCCAGGCAGTCGGTGTCCAGGCCGAAGTCTTCCTTGTAGCTGTCGGAGAACCAGGTCAGCAGCGGCACGTGTTTCTGCTGCTCCGGGGCAATGGGGTACGGGGTACCGTGCAGGAACAGGTTGTACTCGCCCAGCGACTCACCGTGGTCGGAAAGGTAGATCATCGCCGTATCGACCTTGCCCTGCTTGCTGCGCAGGGTGTCGATCAACGAGGCCAGTACCTTGTCGGTGTAGGCCAGCGTGTTGTCGTAGCCATTGATGATGTCCTGTTCGCTGCACTGGTTCAGCGCGTTGCTCCGGCATACCGGGGTGAAGCGCTCACTGCCATTGGGGTAGCGCTTGAAATACTCGGGGCCGTGGCTGCCCATCTGATGCAGCACCAGCACGGTGTCCTTGTCGAGGTTGTCGATCAGCTCGCCCAGGCCCTGCAAGAGGATCTCGTCGTGGCACTCGCCATTGGCGCACAGCGCCGGGTCCTTGAGGTTGCTGACATCGATGAACTGCACCCGGTCGCAGGTGCCCTTGCAGCCCGACTGGTTGTCGCGCCACTGTACCGCCAGGCCGGCACGCTGGAGAATGTCCAGCAGCCCTTCGCGGTTCTTCGCCACACGGGCGTCGTAGTCCTTGCGCGGCATGCCCGAGAACATGCAGGGCACCGAGACTGCGGTTTCAGTACCGCAGGAATGCACATCGGAGAACGCCAGCAGCCCTTGCTCCCTGGCCAGGTTGGGGGTGGTATCACGGCCATAGCCCAGCACACCGAAATGGTCTGCCCGTGCACTTTCACCGACAACCAGCACGGTCAGCGACTTGCGCTCGTGGTGCTGCCAGGCGGGGTCACGCCTGGCATCGGTGCCGTAACTCTGGAAGGGCCGGGCTGCCGTACCGACACGCTCACTGACATAACCAATGGAGGCGCCGACAATGTTGCTGGGGGTGAGCATCAGGCGCAGTTCGTGGTGGTTGCGAAACAGGGACGACAGCCCCTGGTAGTTCACCAGTGCTACAGAGCCCAATGCGACCACGCAGGCGCCGCTGACCACCAGTTTGCCAAGCACCTCTCGGTGCCAGGCACGGTAGGCAATGGGAGCTTTCCACAGCAATAAAGAGGGCACTACACCCAGTAACAACATATACGCGGCAAACTTCAAAGAGAGTAGATCGCGCACTTCCGCCACATTGGTTTCAGCCATATTGCGAAACATACCGGCGTCAATAAGTACGCCGTATTGATTCATGAAGTAGGCCACGCCTGCGCCACTCATGAACAACAGGATCAACAGCGGTTTCAACACATAGCGAAAGGCACACAGCGTCAGCACCAGGTTGAACGCGAACAACATCAATGCCGCAAACGCCAGGCTCAGCCACAACCCAGGCAAACCGCTGGGTACCACCTGCTGAAGGTGCTCCCAGAGAAACACGTTGAAGCCAATCAGCAGGTACAGGCTGGCCAGCAGCGTGACCCATTCGGTCCGCAGCGATTTGAAGTTGATCATGGGTGTTCTTGATCCAGAGTGGTTATCAACCCCCGGCCTTATCGGCAGCACGGGAAAGTTGCGCAACTGTAGAAGCCGGCTCCTCAAATTTTTGTGAAAAACTTGGAAACAATTAGTCGCAAACAAGGATTTTCAGCGACTGAATACAGTCAGTTCAGCTGTTATTCAGGAAGCCGCCATGAAACCCGCCGGTTGCACAATGACATGCAGACTAGCTAACATTCGGTAACGATTCTCACTTACGCCCCGGTACCCCCATGCCCACCGCCGAATCGACCAGCCCATACCCGCTTGAGCAGCTGTACAACGAGCACCACGGCTGGCTGTTCGGCTGGCTGCGGCGCAAGCTCCGCTGTTCGCACCGCGCGGCGGACCTGATGCAGGACACCTTCGTGCGCATCCTCACATCGCGCGACGCCCTGCTCGGTATGCGTGAGCCCCGGGCCTATCTGAGCACTACGGCACGCCGGCTGATGATCGATCAGGCGCGTCGCCAGCAGCTCGAAAACGCTTACCTGGCTGAACTTGCCTTGACCGTCGATGCCCTCGAATGCCACCAGTCACCCGAACGGATCCTCGTCACGCTGCAGGCGCTGGAGCAGATAGCCTTCCTCCTTGAAGGCCTGCACGCCAATGCCCAACAGGCCTTCGTCGGCTATTACCTGGATGAACTGAGCCAACCACAGATTGCCGAGCGCCTGGGCATTTCACCACGCATGGTGCGCAAGTACCTGGCCCAGGCTTTGGTGCACTGCCATCAGGCGCTTGACCTTGGCGAGGGTTGAGCATGGCTTCGATCGAGGAGCAGGCGGCAGAGTGGGTATTGCGCCTGGGTGAAGCACCATTGAGCGCCGATGAACAATGCGAACTGGACGCCTGGCTGCTGGTCGACCCCCGACATCGCGCCACCCTGCAACGCATGCAAGGCGTCATCAGCCAGTTGCAGGGCTTGCGTGAGCAGCGCGGCCCCGTGGCAGCTGCGCTGGCCACGGGCAAACCGCCGATGCACAAGACAGCTGGGGTGCGCCGCACGCTGCTGGGGCTGACCCTGGCCGGCGCGCTGCTGAGTGGCCTGCGCATCAATGGCTGGCAGCCAGAAGACTGGCTGGCCGACCTGCACACCGCACCCGGCCAGTGGCGCACTGAAACCCTGGATGACGGTTCACGCATCACCCTCGCCGGAAATTCGTCAGTCGATGTGCGCTTCAAGGCCGGGGAACGGCACCTGCGCCTGTTGCGCGGCCAGGTGCTGGTGGATGTCGCCCACGATACGGCGCGGCCGTTCGTGGTGCAGACCGACGAAGGCAGCTTCCGCGCACTGGGCACACGCTTCGTCGTCAGCCAAGGCGCGGGGCGTAGCGAGCTGACCATGCTTGCCTCGCGGGTCGAGGCTCGCAGCGCCGAAGCCGGCGGTTACCTGGTGGCAGGCACCGGCGAGCGAGCATGGGTCGAGCGCGAACGAGTGGGGCCACTGCCGGCCATTGACCCGCAACGCATCGACCTTGCCTGGCAGCGCCATCAGTTGGTCGCCGACGGCCTCCCCCTCGACCAGGTGCTCGATGCCCTCGGTGCGCAGCGCCGTGGTCTGCTGCGCTTCGACCGCCAGGCACTGCACGGCATCAAGGTGTCGGCCGTGCTGCCGCTGGATGACAGCGACCGGGCCCTGCAACTGCTGGCCGAAGCCCTGCCGATTCGCATCAAGCGCCTTGGCCCTTGGTGGGCGACGATCGAGCGCGTGCCCAGCACAAATTGAATCGCCGTGGTTCCGCTTCTTGCGCGTGGCCCGTCAATCAACAGGCCAACTGACAAAGCAAGGAGCCACAACACCATGCGCCGATTCCCTGGCCGCCCCTTACTCAGCCCACTGACGCTATGCCTGCGCCTTGCTTGCGCAGGGCTGGCAACGCCGGTACTGGCTGCCTCCGCCCTGGCCCAGGACGAAGCCCGCCAGCACTACGACGTGCCCGCCGGCAACCTGGCCGAGGCCCTGAACCGCTTTGCTCAACAAGCTGGCGTGGCCGTGGTGTTCCAGCCTGAGGACCTGGCTGGCCGCCACAGCGCAGGCCTGCACGGGCTGCATTCGGTGGACAGCGGATTCGCCATGCTGCTGGCCGGCAGCGGCTACCGTAGCGAGCGCAGCGCCAATGGCTACCGCCTGCTCGCCGAGCCGCAACCGGCGGCAGAAGCCGGAGCGATGGAATTGAGCGCCACCACCGTGACCGGCCAAGGCATGGGCGAGAGTACAGAGAACACCGGCTCCTATGCCCCGGGGCTGATCAGCGTAGGTTCAAAGACCCCCACCAGCGTTCGCGAGACACCACAATCGGTGTCGGTGGTGACCCGTCAGCTGATCGAAGACCAGCAGCTTACCGACATCAACCAGGCGATGAAGGTAACCCCAGGGATCATCACCCAGAGCACCACGGTCCGCACCCAGGACTTCATCTCGCGCGGCTTCTCCATCCAGAACTTGCAGATTGACGGCGCTGCGCCGCAGTCGCTGGGTACGTCGATGGGCTCGTTTTATTCCTCCAACATCTTCGACCTGGCCGAGTTCGACCACGTCGAAGTGCTGCGCGGTGCTGGCGCGTTGTTCGGCGGCACCGGGGACCCGGGCGGCATGATCAACCTGGTGCGCAAACGCCCCACCGCCTACAACCAGTTCAAGTTCACCCTTTCTGCCGGCAGCTGGGACAACTACCGCCAGGAAATCGACCTGTCCGGCCCGCTCGGTTGGGACGGCCGCCTGCGCGGGCGCCTGGTGGTGGCCAACACCGACCGCCAGTACTTCATCGACAACCGGGCCACCGAAAAGCCGCTGGTATATGGCGTATTCGAAGCGGATGTGACTGACGCCACCCTGCTTACCTTCGGCGTGCGCTACAACAAGTCCCACGAAACCGGTACCCAGAGCTCTGTGCCACGCTATTCCAACGGCGCCGACCTAGGCTTGCCGCGGCATACCGGCCTGACCCAGAACTGGTCCTACATCGACGTGACCGCGCGCGAATACTTCGCCAAGCTCGACCACCGCTTCAACGACGACTGGAAGCTCAACCTCAGCTATACCAACATTTGGGACCTAGGCCTGTTCAAGACCGCTTCGACGCTGAACGCGGTAAACCCGGTGACCGGCAACGGTGCAACCTGGTACGGCACGCTCAGCCGCCAGGAGAACGAACAGCACCTGTGGGACGGCAACCTGGCCGGGCACTTCCAGGCATTTGGCCTGGACCACGAGCTGACGCTTGGCGCCGACTACCAGAAGATCGACAGCCGCTGGCTGGGCACCCCGCCACACGCCGACGCGGGCAGCCCGGTGAATACTTTCGACCCCGACAGCACGCCGTTCCCCGAGCAGTCCAGCGCGCGCAACTACACCCGCGATTACAGCCCCAATTCCCAGCGCCAGTACGGCCTCTACGCCAGCCTGCGCCTGCAGTTGGCCGAGCCATTGCATCTGATCCTCGGCGGCAGGGCCCAGCGCTATCACTTCTGGCAGACCTACCGCACGCTCAGCAATGGCAACTGGAACACCGTCTCCAACCCTGAACAGCGCATTGGCACCAAGGTCACGCCGTTCGGCGGCCTGGTCTACGACCTGAACGACCAATGGTCGGCCTACGCCAGCTATTCGGGAATCTTCAAGCCGCAGTCAAACCGCCTGGCCGGCCCGCAGGGCAGCAGCAACACCCTGGAACCCATGACCGGCAAGACTTACGAAACGGGCCTCAAAGGCGAGCTGTTCGACGGTGCACTGAACACCAACATCGCACTGTATTACACCACCCGCGAGAACGAGGCCGTGCAGGACCTCGCTTACCCGCAACAGAGCGCGCTGTTCTCGGGCAGCTGCTGCTACCTGCCCAGCGGCAAGGTGGTCAGCAAGGGCGTCGACCTCGAAGTCTCCGGCGAACTGATGCCCGACTGGATGCTGATCGGCGGCTACACCTTCAACCTCAACCGCAATCGTACCTCGGGTGCGGCGCTGAACACGGTAATGCCCAAGCACCTGTTCAAGCTCTACACCACGTATCGCCTACCAGGCGCGCTGAACGACTTCAAGGTCGGTGGCGGGGTGCAAGTGCAGAGCGCCACGTATGTCAGTGGTACCGCCAGCAGTGTCGACAGCACCGGCCAGGTGATTTCCGACTCGGAACCGTTCGACTACGCCCAGGCGGGTTATGCGACCTGGAACGGCTTGGTGGAATACCGCATCGACGAACACTGGGACGTGACGCTCAATGGCAACAATCTGTTTGACAAGAAGTACTACGAGACGGTGGGCACTTCGACCTACGGCAACTACTACGGCGAACCGCGCAACTTCATGCTGACCCTGCGCGGCACTTACTGAGGAGTCGGGGGCGATTGTTACCCCCGCCACTCGTCAAGCCTGGCCCGAGCCGATTCTTGCCTTGGCATATGGTTCGCGGTCGATATCGAGGACTTCCACGCACAGCTGCAAGTCAACACCCTCATGCTCCGGCAGCGCTTCACGCAACACCGCAAGCAAGCTGGCCGACAACTGCTGCTTCACCTCGGGCGAGCGCCCGCTGAGGATGGCCAGGCGCACATGGGCAAACGCCCGCTCACCCAGCCCGGTGCCGACCCGGTAATGGCTGAACACCTGGGCACGGCTTTTGATGTCCGCCTCGTCAGCGAACTGGCCGCTGCCGAACAGGGCGTGGTTCAGGCGCAGCAGCAGCACGTCGACGTTGAGTGCGCGCAGGTTGTCGCTGTATTCCAGGTTCAGGTGAGGCATGGCACAGGTTCCAGGCGTTGGGGGGATCGACAGCCTACCCCAGTCCCCTACCCGCGCAAAGGCGTCTATCCTCAAAGGTCAGGACCTTAACGACAACCCTGACAGAGGTGAAGAAATGCCAGTTCCGCATGATCTGCTCGCTGACTTGCACGTTACCGCTGATGCATTCCAGGCACTGATAGACAAGGACCACACGCTGCATGCGTTGCACAAGGAATACAACGCCAAAGACAAGGAGGTGGTCGCCGCCGAGGGCAACGGCACCAACGATGACGCCGTCAACCGCCTGCGCAAGGAGCGCCTGCTGATCAAGGACAAGATCGAGCGAATCATTCATCCGCCGAAATCCTGATGGGTTTCTGCTGACACAACCGGCCTCTTCGCGGGGCAAGTCGGATCGCCGCACCGCCGCTCCCACAGGCATGTCACACGTCTCGAAGACTGTGCTGATGTTGTGGGAGCGGCGGTGCGGCGATCCGACTTGCCCCGCGAAGAGGCCTGCAGTATTTACACCGCAGCCGAAGCCTTGAACACTTAAACCGCAGCCGAAGCTTTCAACGCCCCGTCCAGGTCGTCGATCAGGTCGCGGTAGTCCTCGATCCCTATCGACAGCCGCAGCAAGCTTTCACTGATCCCCATCATACCCTTCTGCTCAGGGCTCAGGGAGTTGTGCGACATGCTCCAGGAGTGGTTGATCATGCTCTCCACGCCCCCCAGCGAATCGGCCAGCACGAAGATCCGCAAGGCTTCGACCAGGCGGTTGAGTGCTGCGCGGTCGCCACCCTTGATTTTCATCGCCACCACTGCCCCGCCAGCCCTCATCTGACGCTTGCACAGGGCATGCTGCGGGTGGCTTTCCAGCCCTGGGTAATACACCTGCTCGACCTGCGGGTGGCTTTCGAGAAAACGCGCCACCTGCAGGGCGTTGGCGCACTGGCGCTCCATGCGCACGTCGAGGGTCTTCAGGCCGCGCAGGGCCAGGTAGCAGTCGAACGGCCCCTGGATGGCGCCAATGGCCATGCTGATTTTGCGCAGGCGGGCCAGCAGCGCGTCATTGGCGGCCACCACCACGCCGCCAGTGAGGTCCGAATGGCCGCCGATGTACTTGCTGGCCGAGTGCATCACCAGGTCCACCCCGAGTGTGATCGGCCGCTGGTTCCAGGGCGAACAGAAGGTATTGTCGATGCAGGTCAGGATACCGCGCGCCCGCGCCAGGTCGCAGACCGCCTTGATGTCGACCAGGTGCAGCAACGGGTTGGTCGGCGACTCGATCCAGATCAGCTGTGTTTCAGGTTTGATCGCTGCAGCCACGGCCTCGACATCGTTGAGGTCGACATAGGTCGTGGTCAGGCCCGAAGTGTGCGCGCGATAGTCTTCGAGGATACGGAAAGTACCGCCGTAGACCCCGTTCATCACCACTACGTGGGCGTCCTTGGGCAGCAACTCCAGCACGGTGGCGGTGGCATTGACCCCCGAGGCACAGGCTACCGCGCCGACACCTTCTTCCAGCGCCGCGACGCAGCTTTCATACGCATGCCGTGTGGGGTTGCCGACGCGGCTGTAGGCGTACTCCGGGTTGTCGTCGAGGCTGCGCTTGGTGTACGAGCTGGCCGTGTAGATCGGCGGAAAGATCGCGTTGTCGGCGACGCTGAACTGCTCGCCGGCGTGGATGGTACGGGTGGCGAAATTGCGCGGCTTGTCGGACATGGTCGGGCCCATTGGCAGATGTAAGTGCGCAACTATCGCACAATCCCGCGCGACGACAATGCCCGTGCCTGCAGGAATTATTTCTATCGTTGGAGTAATCTGGGGAATATTTTTCTGACCGGCCTGTAACCGATATGGACAGCTTCGACCAGCACATCCTCACCCTGCTCCAGCGCGACGCGTCGATCTCGCTGAAAGACCTGGCCGAGGCCGTCAACCTGTCTACCACACCCTGCTGGAAGCGGGTCAAGCGCCTGGAAGAAGACGGCTACATCCTAGGCCGCGTCGCCCTGCTCGACCCCGAGCGCCTGGGCCTGGGGCTGACGGTGTTCGTCCAGCTCAAGACCCAGCGCCACGACAGTGCCTGGCTGGAACGGTTTGCCACGACGGTGAAGGGCTTCGAGGAAGTGATGGAGTTCTATCGCATGTCGGGGGATTGGGACTACATGCTGCGGGTGGTGGTGGGTGACATTGCGGCCTACGACCGGTTCTACAAGAAGCTGATTACCAGCACCGACGGGCTCTCCAATATCACCTCCAGTTTTGCCATGGAGCAGATGAAGTACACCACGGCTTATCCGGTGCACAGAAGCTGATCAGGGCTGCCTGTCCCGGCCTCATCGCCGGCAAGCCGGCTCCCACAGGTATGACACAGGTCTTGAGGGTTGCACGCAATCCTGCAGGAGCGGGCTTGCCCGCGAGGAGCCAGCACAGGCAACCGATCAATCCGCCGCCAGCACCGCGTCGATCCGGTTGCCCGCCTTGGCCTTCTCCAACCGGATCGCCACGAACTTCGAGGTCGGCGTATAAGTCCCCTCGCCATAGCTCTCCAGCGGCACCAGCGGGTTGGTCTCCGGGTAGTAAGCCGCTGCCTGCCCATCCGGTATGTCATACGGCACCAGACGGAACCCCGACACCCGCCGCTCCACGCCGTCCTCCCACAGCGACACCAGGTCCACATGCTCGCCCGGCTCGAAGCCCAGCCGACGGATATCCGCCTCGCTGACGAACACCACCTCTCGCAGCCCGAATACCCCGCGGTAACGGTCATCAAGCCCATACAGCGTGGTGTTGTACTGGTCATGCGAACGCATGGTCTGCAGGATCAGGTCCGGCTTGTCGCCTCGCGCCAGCACCTTGGCGTTGACCAGTTGCTCGGGCAACCGGCTGGCACTGAAACGCGCCTTGCCGGTGGCGGTGCGCCAGTTGCGCTCGGCAGCGCTGTTGCCCAGGTGGAAGCCGCCCGGGTGCTGCAGGCGTTCGTTGAAGTTGGCGAAGCCCGGAATGACATCGGCGATCATGCTGCGAATACGGCTGTAGTCCGCCACCGCGTATTCCCAGTCGATAGGCTGGTTACCCAGGGTGGCCTTGGCCATGCCGGCGACGATCCACGGCTCCGAACGCATGTGCGGCGAGCGCGGGCGCAGCTGGCCGTGGGAGATGTGCACCATGCTGAAGGTGTCTTCCACGGTCACGCCTTGCGGCCCTTCGGCCTGCAGGTCGATTTCGGTACGGCCCAGGCATGGAAGGATCAGCGCATCGCGCCCAGTGACCAGGTGCGAGCGGTTGAGCTTGGTGGAAATCTGCACGGTCAGTGCGCAGTTGCGCAGCGCCGCGTGGGTGCGTGGGGTATCCGGGGTGGCCTGGGCGAAGTTGCCGCCCAGGGCGATGAACACTTTGGCACGCTGCTCTTCCATGGCCTGGATCGCCAGCACCGCGTTGTGCCCATGAGCACGCGGCACGCGGAAGTGGAAGCGTTTTTCCAGCGCGTCGAGCAGCGCCGCCTTGGGCTTTTCGTCGATGCCCATGGTGCGGTCGCCTTGCACGTTGCTGTGGCCGCGCACTGGCGACAGGCCGGCGCCGGGCTTGCCGACGTTGCCGCGCAGCAGCTGCAGGTTGACGATTTCCTGCACGGTCGGCACTGAGTGGCGGTGCTGGGTGACGCCCATGGCCCAGCACATGATCACCCGCTCGGCTTTGCGGTACATGCGCGCCGCCAGCTCGATCTCGGCCAGGGTCAGCCCGGACTGCTCGACGATGTGCTCCCACGACGTGGCATCCACTGCCGCCAGGTAATCGTCGACGCCGCTGGTCTGCTCGGCGATGAACGCGTGGTCGAACACCGCAGGCTCACCCTTGGCCTGGGCTTCGCGCTCCCACTGCAGCAGGTACTTGGCCATGCCGCGCATGGCCGCCATGTCGCCGCCCAATGCCGGGCGGAAGTAGGCGCTGGTGGTCGGTTCGGAGCCGTTGCTGAGCATCTCGAACGGGTGCTGCGGGTGTTGGAAGCGCTCCAGGCCACGCTCCTTGAGCGGGTTGAAGCACACCACCTGGGCGCCGCGCTTGACCGCTTCGCGCAGCGGTTCGAGCATGCGCGGGTGGTTGGTGCCGGGGTTCTGGCCGATGACGAAGATCGCGTCGGCCAGCTCAAGGTCATGGAACACCACCGTGCCCTTGCCCACCCCGAGGGTTTCCGACATGCCTACGCCGCTGGCCTCGTGGCACATGTTCGAGCAGTCGGGGAAGTTGTTGGTGCCATAGGCGCGAACGAACAGCTGGTAGAGGAACGCCGCTTCGTTGCTGGCCCGGCCGGAGGTATAGAATTCGGCCTGATCGGGCGATTCGAGCGCCCGCAGGTGCTTGGCGACCAGGGCGAAGGCCTCTTCCCAGGACGTTTCGACGTAGTGGTCGGTGGCCGCGTCATAGCGCATCGGATGAGTCAGGCGGCCCTGGAACTCGAGCCAGTAATCGGTCTGTTCGGCCAGGGCGCTGACGCTGTATTTGGCAAAGAACGCCGGGTCGACGGAGCGGCCGGTCGCTTCCCAGTTGACCGCCTTGGCGCCGTTTTCGCAGAACTTCACCATGTCGCTTTCCGGCGACTCGCCCCAGGCGCAGCCCGGGCAGTCAAAACCGCCGTTCTGGTTGGTCTTGAGCATGGCCCGCAGGTTCTTGAAGGCATTGTCGCTGCCCAGCCAGCTCTTGGTCACGCTCTTCAGCGCGCCCCAGCCGGCGGCAGGCCCCTTGTAGTCCCTGATGTGTTCGTCCTGGCTCATGCGGTCAATCCTCACGCGGGCATCGAAAAGGTGCAGCGGATCGTGTCGTCCGGTGCTTGCTTCCAGCCTATGGATGCCGGCATAGGGCCGTCCAATCGAAATGTCTTACGGGGTGATAGGCCGTTTCGATGATGGCTGGGCCAGGCGCTGTAGCCCCTTTGAATACGCGGCCTGCGGCCGTGATAGAGGAGATTGATCAAGCAGTCGGGGAAAGCAATTTGACGGGGCGCACCGCAGGTTATAGCTTGGTCCTGAAACCCCTTCCCTGCCGAGCGCGAACGTGGAACAGAACAGCCGGGCCCTGATCGACGGCTTCAATCGGAAAATCGACTACCTGCGGATGTCGGTCACGGACCGCTGCGACTTCCGTTGCGTCTATTGCATGGCCGAAGACATGCAGTTCCTCCCGCGCCAGCAAATCCTCAGCCTCGAAGAGCTGTTCCAGGTCGCCGAACGTTTCGTTGCCCTGGGCACCCGCAAAATCCGCCTGACCGGTGGCGAGCCCCTGGTGCGCCAGGGCATCGTCGACTTGTGCGGGCGCATCGCTGCCCTGCCCGGCCTGCGCGAACTGTGCATGACCAGCAACGGCTCGCAACTCGGCCGCCTGGCCCAGCCCCTCTTCGACGCCGGGCTGTCACGCCTGAACATCAGCCTGGATAGCCTGGATACCGAGCGTTTCAAGCAACTGACCCGCACCGGCGACCTCACCCAGGTGATCGCCGGCATCGACGCGGCCCGCCGCGCGGGGTTCCAGCGTATCAAGCTGAACTGCGTGGTGCTCAAGGGGCGCAACGACCACGAACTGGTCGACCTGGTGCGCTTCGCCATCGACCGCGAGCTGGACATCACCTTCATCGAAGAAATGCCGCTGGGCGTCATCAGCGAGCATGAGCGCGGCGAGTCGTTCTGCTCCAGCGACGAGGTCCGCGCGCGCCTGGCCGAGCAGTTCACCCTGGTCGAGTCGACCGAATCGTCCCAGGGCCCGGCCCGTTACTGGCGCCTGGCCGAAGCGGCCAGTACCCGGGTCGGCTTCATCTCGCCGCACAGCCACAACTTCTGCGCCACCTGCAACCGCGTGCGGCTGACCGTCGAAGGCCGGCTGCTGCTGTGCCTGGGCAACGAACACTCGATGGACCTCAAGCAGGTGCTGCGCGCCCATCCGGGCGATGCCGAGCGGCTGGAAAAAGCCATCCGCGACTCGCTGCACCTCAAGCCCTACCGCCACCACTTCGAAGTGGGTGGCGATGTGCAGATCCTGCGTTTCATGAACATGACCGGCGGCTGATCGGCTGCCTCTGGATTTCCATGATCGTCCACTCCCGCCCCGATGTGCTGCGCGTGCTGTTCACCCTCAAGGGTTCAATCGTCAAGCGCATTGCCTTGCGCTGCCTGATGGTTACCTTGCTGGCCGCGCTGATCGTGTTGGTCGAGCACCACTACCCGGCGTTTTTCTACCCGGTCAGCGCCACACCCTTCACCTTGCTCGGCCTGTCGCTGTCGATCTTCATGAGCTTTCGCAACAACGCCTGCTACGACCGCTGGTGGGAGGGGCGCAAGGCCTGGGGCAAGTTGATCATCGAGACCCGCTCGTTCGTGCGTGAAAGCGTGGTGATTGCCGATGAAACCGTGCGTACCGAGCTGCTGCGCAGCCTGTGCGGGTTTGCCCACGCGCTGAATGCACGGCTGCGCAACGAGGATGATGTGGCAGCCGCCCGGCCGTGGCTGGTCAACGCCGCTACGGTCAGCCCGCACAATGTCTGTGACGGTATCCTGCAGGCCATCGGCGCGCGCTGCTCACGCCTGGCCGAGCAGCAACAGATCAGCGACTGGCGCTACAGCCTGCTGGAACAACGCCTGGTCGGGCTGTCGGAGGTCCAGGCCACCTGCGAGCGCATCAAAGGCACACCCTTGCCGTTCCCCTATACCTTGCTGCTGCACCGCACCATCTACATCTTCTGCCTGCTGTTGCCCTTCGCGCTGGCTGAGCCGCTGGGCTGGCTGGCGCCGCTGTTCACCACCATCGTCGGGTACACATTCTTCGGGCTGGATGCGATCGGCAACGAGCTGGAAGACCCGTTCGGGCGGGACGAGAACGATTTGCCGACCGATGCCATGGTGCGCGCGGTCGAGCGCGATGTGCTGGGGGCGCTGGGGGTGCAGCCATTGCCCCCGGCGTTGCAGCCGGTGGAGCATGTGCTGAGCTGAACCATTGATGTTGGCAACGCTGGCCTCTTCGCGGGGCAAGCCCGCTCCCACAGAAAACCTCGGATACACCACTTGCCTCAGTGGGAGCGGGCTTGCCCCGCGAAGTGGCCGGTACAGATCAGCCGCGGCTTTCGCAGGCTTCGATGGGTTTGAGGTGTTTGACGAAATTGCACGGCTGGTGCCGCGCATCCAGCTGCTCCGCCAGGATGCCTTCCCACGCCGTGCGACAGGCGCCGGTCGAGCCCGGCAGGCAGCACACCAGGGTGCCATTGGCCATACCGGCCAGCGCCCGGCTCTGCACGGTCGAGGTGCCGATGTCGAGAATCGACAGGGCGCGGAACAGCTCGCCGAAACCGTCGATACGCCGGTCGAACAGGCATTCCACCGCTTCCGGCGTGCTGTCGCGCCCGGTAAAGCCGGTGCCGCCCGTGATCAGTACCACCTGTACCTGCTCATCGGCAATCCAGGTGGCAACCTGGGCGCGGATCTTGTACAGGTCGTCCTTGAGCAGCGCGCGGGCGACCAGGCGGTGGCCAATCTGCACCGAGCGGCTGGCCAACAGTTCGCCGGAGGTATCGTTGTCGTAGGTGCGGGTGTCGCTGACCGTCAGTACGGCGATGTTGAGCGGTACGAAGACCGCGTCGGGTTTGACGCGCACGGTGTGGCTCCTTGAGTGGCAGTAGCGCCACGCTAAAGGGCATGGCCCGGCAGCGTCCAATCGATATGGCGTACCGCCCGATCAATGACATCTATCGCTGACTTGGTTAAGGTCAGCATAACCAGACGCCAGGCTTTCCCATGGACATCAAGCAGCTCAAGTTCCTCATCGCCCTCGACCAGACCCGCCACTTCGGCCAGGCCGCAGCGCTGTGCCACATTACCCAACCGACGCTGTCGATGCGCCTGCGCAACCTGGAGGACGAACTGGACCTGGTGCTGGTCAAGCGCGGCCAGCGCTTCGAGGGCTTTACCGAGGCTGGCGAACGTATCCTGGCCTGGGCCCGCACACTGCTCGCCGCCCACGATGGCCTGCAGGCCGAGGCCGCCAGCTGCCGTGGCCAGGTGGTCGGCAGCCTGCGCCTGGGTACCGTGCCGCTGGCCAGTTTCAACCCCATGCAACTGCTGCTGCCGCTGCGCGAAAAATACCCCGAGTTGCAGTTTCAGCTCAGCTCGCACAGTACCGAGCAGATCATGGATGGCCTGAGCCGCAACCAGCTCGACCTGGGCATCTGCTACCTGGACCAGGTCAATGCCAACTTCTTCGAAGTGATCGAACTGGGCACCACCACCATGGGCCTGCTGCACGATACCCGGCATTTTCAGTTCGCGGCGGACACCCTGGCCTGGGAGGACCTCGCCAGGATCCCCCTGGGGCTGCTGAGCAAAGGCATGCACTACCGGCAGTCGTTGGACTTGAGCTTTCGCAGCCGCAGCCTGGAACCCAACGCCGTGCTGGAAAGCGACTCCAGCTTCCAGCTGGTACAGGCCATCAACACCGGCGTGTGCTGCGCAATCATGCCGCTCGATTGCGGCCTGGAAGACTTGAGCGACCACATGCGCATCATCCCCATCGCCGACGCCAGCATCCACAGCCCGGTCGGCCTGCTGCTGCGCCGCAGCGAGCCACGTTCGGCGATTGCCGAGCAGTGTTTCGACGAGGCGAAGCTGCTGTTTCAGCCGATCTGATTCGCCGTTGCCTGGCGGTATTGCCGCGGCGTGAAGCCGGTCAACTGCTTGAACTGGCGGCTGAAGGCGCTGTGGTCGGTGTAGCCGCACTGCATCGCCACCTCGGTGATCGGCAGGTCGCTGTGCAGCAAGTGGTGGGCATGTTCCAGGCGCGCCTTGTGGATCATCTGCCGAGGCGTGAGGTGGAACACCCGCTTGCAGTAGCGCTCCAGTTGCGCCACGGAAATCCCAGCGATACGGGTCAGCTCACCCAGGCTGATCGGCTGATGAAAGTGCCGGCGAATGTGCTCGTCGACAGCGGCCAGGCGTTGGTACGCCGGGTGGGTGTCAGCAGCTGACCGCAAGTCGACCGAAACGCCCACCAAACCGATGATCTGGCCCGCCGGGTTGTACAGCGGGCGCTTGTGCGTCAGGCACCAGCCCGGTTCACGGCTACCGTACAGGTGCAGTTCCAGCTGGTCTTGCAACACCAGCCCATCCTTGAGCACGCGGCGGTCCTGTTCGGTGTAGCCGGGGCCCAGTTGCGCCGGGAAGACCTCGGCGCTGGTCTTGCCCAGCAACGGTTGCAGGTGCTTGAGGCCGCAACGCTGGACCAGTGTGGTGTTGGCCAGTACATAGCGGGCGTCGGGGTCTTTGATGAAGATCGCGGCATTGGGGATCGCGTCGAGGATCGGCAACAGCAGGGATACGCCCGCCAGCAGCGCCTCCAGGGTAACGGGGCGGTGCTGGTCCAGTGACTGGAACAGGGTTGCCAGCGGGTCGTGTGTCATCTCGCATCTCCACGGCGGGGCTACTGGCGAGGTTCACTGTAGCAGCGGGCTTGCCCGCGATTACGCCAGCCCATCCATGGCACCTCTACAGCCCACACCAACTGTGGCCTCCAGCCTATCCACTGGACCCGATCAAGCGCCAGCCTTTTGTGAAACTGTGCCGATTTCGTCATCGCTCCTGCAGAAAACCATCAAGAACCGTCTCCCCGATCGGTCCACTCTATGCCCCACGCAAGCCGCCCGATACCGACAAGAGCGCGGCCCGAATGCTGCGTTCACGTGACATCAGACCTGCCTATCCAAAACCTACAAAAAGGCGACCCCATGTCAGGCAAATTCAAGAAACAGCTGTCCCTGCTGGACCTCACCTTCATCGGCCTTGGCGCCATCTTCGGCTCCGGCTGGCTGTTTGCCGCCAGCCACGTCTCGGCCATCGCCGGGCCGGCCGGCATCCTCTCGTGGTTCCTCGGCGGTTTCGCCGTGCTGCTGCTGGGCATCGTCTACTGCGAACTCGGCGCCGCGTTGCCACGCGCTGGCGGCGTGGTGCGCTACCCGGTGTACTCGCATGGTCCACTGCTTGGCTACCTGATGGGCTTCATCACCCTGATCGCCTTCTCCAGCCTGATCGCCATCGAAGTGGTCGCCTCGCGCCAGTACGCTGCTGCGTGGTTCCCCGGCCTGACCAAGGCTGGCTCCAGCGACCCAAGCGTGCTCGGCTGGCTGGTGCAGTTCGCCCTGCTGGGGGTGTTCTTTCTGCTCAACTACCGCAGCGTCAAGACCTTCGCCAAGGCCAACAACCTGGTCAGCGTGTTCAAGTTCATCGTGCCGTTGCTGGTGATCGGGGTGCTGTTCACCTTCTTCAAACCCGCGAATTTCGACGTTCAAGGTTTCGCCCCGTTCGGCATGTCCGGCGTGGAAATGGCAGTGTCGGCAGGCGGCATCATCTTCGCCTACCTGGGCCTGACGCCGATCATTTCGGTGGCCAGTGAAGTGAAGAACCCACAGCGCACCATCCCCATCGCGCTGATCCTGTCGGTGCTGCTGTCCACTGCCATCTATGCCCTGTTGCAGCTGGCCTTCCTCGGCAGCGTACCGACCGAAATGCTCAGCAATGGCTGGGCTGCAGTGACCAGGGAGTTGGCCCTGCCCTACCGTGACATCGCCCTGGCCCTGGGCGTGGGCTGGCTGGCCTACCTGGTGGTTGCCGATGCGGTGATCTCGCCCAGCGGTTGCGGCAACATCTACATGAACGCCACCCCACGCGTGATCTACGGCTGGGCGCAAACCGGCACCTTCTTCAAGTACTTCACCCGCATCGATGAGCAGTCCGGCATCCCGCGCCCGGCGCTGTGGCTGACCTTCGGCCTGTCGGTGTTCTGGACCCTGCCGTTCCCGTCCTGGGAAGCGCTGATCAACGTGGTTTCCGCCGCCCTGGTGCTGAGCTACGCCGTGGCCCCGGTCACCGTCGCCGCCTTGCGCCGCAACGCACCGGACATGCCGCGCCCGTTCCGGGTCATGGGCATGGGCGTGCTCGGCCCGCTGTCGTTCATCATCGCCGCGCTGATCGTCTACTGGTCCGGCTGGAACACGGTGTCGTGGCTGCTGGCCCTGCAGATCGTGATGTTCGTGCTGTACCTGCTGTGCGCCCGTTTCGTGCCGACCCAGCACCTGTCGCTGGCCCAGCAAGTGCGCTCGTCTGCCTGGCTGATCGGCTTCTACGCCGTGACCATTCTGCTCTCCTGGCTTGGCAGCTTCGGCGGCCTGGGGGTCATCGGCCACCCGCTCGATACCGTGGTCGTCGCGGCCTGCGCGCTGGGCATCTACTACTGGGGCGCCGCCACCGGCGTGCCGGCCCACCTGGTGCGCCTGGAAGGCGAGGACGAAAGCGAAGCCACCGACGCCACCTACAACGGCCAGCGCCCTGCCGCCGTCGCCTCCTGAACCTTATCCAAGGGACATGCCCATGAAACACGTTCACGTCATCGACTCGCACACCGGCGGCGAACCAACCCGCCTGGTGCTCGAAGGGTTCCCGCAACTGCACGGTCGCAGCATGGCCGAGCAGCGTGACGAACTGCGCGAACTGCACGACCCCTGGCGCCGCGCCTGCCTGCTGGAGCCTCGCGGCAACGATGTGCTGGTGGGCGCGCTGTACTGCCCACCGGTGTCGCCAGGCGCCACGTGCGGTGTGATCTTCTTCAACAACGCCGGCTACCTGAACATGTGCGGCCACGGCACCATCGGCCTGATCGCTTCGCTGCAGCACCTGGGCATGATCGAGCCGGGGGTGCATCAGATCGACACCCCAGTCGGCCAGGTCAGCGCCACCCTGCACGAGGACGGTGCGGTCACCGTCGGCAATGTGCCGTCCTATCGCTACCGCCAACAAGTGCCGGTGGAGGTACCAGGCCATGGCGTGGTGCACGGCGACATCGCCTGGGGCGGCAACTGGTTCTTCCTGGTTGCCGAACATGGGCAGCGCATCGAACTCGACAACCGCGAGGCCCTGACCGCGTATACCTGGGCGATGCTCAAAGCCCTCGACGCCCAAGGTATCACCGGTGAAGACGGCGCGCCCATCGACCATGTCGAGCTGTTTGCCGCCGACCCCGACGCCGACAGCCGCAACTTCGTCATGTGCCCCGGCAAGGCCTACGACCGCTCGCCATGCGGCACCGGCACCAGCGCCAAGCTGGCCTGCCTGGCCGCCGACGGCAAGCTTGCAGAGGGCCAGACCTGGGTGCAGGCGAGTATCACCGGCAGCCAGTTCCACGGCCGCTATGAGCGTGACGGCGAGCGTATCCGCCCGTTCATCACCGGCCGTGCCCACATGACCGCCGACAGCACCCTCTTGATCGACGAACAAGACCCTTTCGCCTGGGGTATCTGACCCCGCCTTCTCGACTGAACACTGCAAGGAGTGACACCCATGAACGACAACATCTTCACCGGCTGCATGCCCGCCCTGATGACCCCCTGCACTGCCGCGCGCAGGCCGGACTACGACGCGCTGGTGCGCAAGGGCCGCGAACTGATCGAAGCCGGCATGAGCGCAGTGGTGTATTGCGGCTCGATGGGCGACTGGCCGCTGCTGACCGAAACCGAGCGCCAGGAAGGCGTGGCGCGCCTGGTGGCGGCCGGCATCCCGACCATCGTCGGCACTGGCGCGGTGAACACCCGTGAGGCCGTGGCGCACGCCGCCCATGCCGCCAAGGTGGGTGCCGCCGGCCTGATGGTGATCCCCCGCGTGCTGTCGCGCGGCGCTTCGTTGATCGCCCAGAAGCACCACTTCGCGGCAATTCTGCAGGCCGCGCCAACCCTGCCTGCAGTGATCTACAACAGCCCTTACTACGGCTTCGCCACCCGCGCCGACCTGTTCTTCGAGCTGCGCCGCGAGTACCCGAACCTGATCGGCTTCAAGGAGTTCGGCGGCGGTGCCGACCTGCGCTACGCCGCCGAACACATCACCTCCAAGGATGACGACGTGACGCTGATGGTCGGCGTCGACACCCAGGTCGTGCACGGTTTCGTCAACTGCAACGCCACGGGGGCCATCACTGGCATCGGCAACGCCCTGCCGCGTGAAGTGCTGCAACTGGTGAGCCTGAGCAAGCAAGCCGCCAAGGGCGACGCCAAGGCCCGACGCCTGGCCCGCGAACTGGAAGCGGCGCTGGCGGTGCTGTCGTCGTTCGATGAGGGCTGCGACCTGGTGCTGTACTACAAGCACCTGATGGTGCTCAACGGTGACGCTGAATACAGCCTGCACTTCAACGAAACCGACGCCCTGACCGACGCGCAGCGCAACTATGCCGAGCAACAGTACGCGCTGTTCCGTCAGTGGTACGCCAGTTGGTCGGCCGAGCAGAACCTGGCCTGATACGGGTCCATGGCACCGGCTTCGCCGGTGTTCGCGGGGCAAGCCCGCTCCCACAGGAATGGCATCGACTTACCTGAACTGACTCCGAAGGAGGCTCCATGACCCTGACAGGCAACCAGCTGATCGGCCAGCGCGCCGTGCCCGGTAGCCGCGAAGCGATTCGCGCCATCGACCCGGCCAGCAACCAGGTCCTCGAACCTGCCTATGCCGGAGGCACCGGCGAACACGTGGCCCAGGCCTGTGCACTGGCCTGGGCAGCGTTCGACGGTTATCGCGAGACATCACTCGAACAACGCGCTGTATTTCTCGAAACCATCGCCACGCAGATCGAAGCGCTGGGCGATGCCCTGATCGACCGCGCGGTGGCCGAAAGCGGCCTGCCCAAGGCGCGCATCCAGGGCGAGCGCGGCCGCACCTGCGCACAGCTGCGCACCTTCGCCCGTGTGGTCCGCAGCGGCGAGTGGCTGGATGTGCGGGTCGACAACGCGTTGCCCGAGCGCCAGCCTCTGCCACGCGCCGACCTGCGCCAACGCCAGGTGGCCCTGGGCCCGGTAGCGGTGTTCGGCGCCAGCAACTTCCCCCTGGCCTTCTCGGTGGCCGGTGGCGACACCGCTTCGGCCCTGGCGGCCGGTTGCCCGGTAGTGGTCAAGGCGCATGGTGCGCACCCAGGCACCAGTGAGCTGGTCGGCCAGGCCGTGGCCCGGGCGGCGCAATTGTGCGAGATGCCCGAAGGCGTGTTCTCGCTGCTGTATGGCGCGGGCCGTGAAGTCGGCCTGGCCCTTGTCAGCGACCCGCGCATCAAGGCAGTCGGTTTTACCGGTTCGCGCAGTGGCGGCCTTGCGCTGTGCCAGGCGGCCCAGGCGCGACCGGAACCGATCCCGGTGTATGCCGAAATGAGCTCGATCAACCCGGTTTTCCTGTTCGATGCGGCGCTGCAAGCCCGTGGTGAAGCGCTCGCCCAGGGCTTCATTGCCTCGCTGACCCAAGGTGCCGGCCAGTTCTGCACCAACCCGGGCCTGCTGATCGCCCGTCAAGGCCCGGCCCTGCAACGCTTCATCGACGGCGCCAGCAATCAGGTACGCCTGTCGGCGGCGCAGACCATGCTCACCCCCGGCATATTCAGTGCCTATCAAACCGGTGTCGCTGCGCTGGCCGAAAATGCCAACGCGCACGTTGCGGCCAGTGGCCAGCCCGAGCAAGGTCCGAACCAGTGCCAGGCGCAGCTGTTCGTCGCCCAGGCCAGTGCATTTCTGGCTGACCCTACCCTGCAGGCCGAAGTGTTCGGCGCTGCTTCGCTGGTGGTGGCCTGCGACAGCGACGCGCAGGTCCGCCAGGTTGCCGAGCACCTGGAAGGCCAGCTGACCGCCACCCTGCACCTGGACGACGCCGACCTCGACAACGCTCGCAGCCTGCTGCCGACGCTTGAACGCAAGGCCGGGCGCATCCTGGTCAATGGCTGGCCGACCGGGGTGGAAGTGTGCGACGCCATGGTCCACGGCGGGCCGTTCCCGGCCACTTCGGACGCCCGCAGCACCTCGGTGGGCACGGCGGCGATCCTGCGTTTCCTGCGCCCAGTGTGTTACCAGGACTTCCCCGATGCCTTGCTGCCACAGCCATTGAAGCACGGCAACCCGCTGCAGCTGCGGCGCTTGCTCGACGGCAAACGGGAAGACTGAATCATGGCGGATGCGGCCCCACAAACCGATATCGCCGTGGTCGGCGCCGGCATCGTCGGCGTCGCCTGTGCCCTGCAGTTGGCCCGTCAGGGCCGGCGCGTGCTGCTGATCGATCGCCAGCCACCGGGCCACGGCGCTTCCTATGGCAATGCCGGGCACCTGGCTACCGAGCAGGTGTTCCCGATTGCCGACCTGTCAATAGTCAAGCGCCTGCCGCGCATGCTGCTGGACCCGATGGGGCCTCTGCGGCTGGATTGGAAATACCTGCCCAAGGCGTTGCCCTGGTTCACCCGGCTGCTGCTCAACCTGCGCCCGGCGCCGTTCCAGCGCAGCGTGGCCGGTATCCGTGCGCTGAACGAGGGCAGCCTGAATGCCTGGCAGCGTTTGCTCGGCTCCATCGGGCGCAGCGAGCTGTTCAAGGAAGACGGCTCGTTGCTGGTGTTCGAGCGCGCCGAGTCGCGCCCGGCACTGCAGGCATTGCTGGCGCGCATGCAACAGCAGGCGGTGCCGGCCGAGTTGTGGTCGGCCGACACCGTGCGCGCTGCTGCGCCACAGTTGAACGCTTCTATCCTGGGCGGCCTGTTTTTCCCCCGTACCGGGCATTTCATCGACCCTTATCGCGTGGTCATTGAGTTGTTCGAAGCCGCCAGGGCCAGTGGCGTGCGCTTCGTGCAGGCGCATGTCGCTGGGGGGCAACTGAATGGCAATGGCGTGCAGCTCGACAGCGACCAAGGTCCGTTCCATGCGCGCCAGGTACTGATCAGTTGCGGCGCGCACTCAGCGCAACTGACCACTGCGTTGACCGGCAAACGCGTCCCGCTGGACACCGAGCGCGGTTATCACCTGATGCTGCCAACCGAGCAACAGCGCTTGCCGTTCGCCGTCACCTCGCTGGAGCGCAAATTCATCATGACGCCGATGGCCGATGGCCTACGCCTGGCCGGCACGGTGGAGTTCGCCGGGCTGGATGCACCGCCGAACATGCAGCGGGCGTGGCAGTTGCACCGGTTGAGCAAAGGTTTGTTCCAGCGTGAACTCGATGCCGAAGGGGCGACGCCGTGGATGGGCTTGCGGCCTTCGCTGCCGGACTCGCTGCCGGTAATCGACCGGGTGTGTGATGGCCGGGTGCTGCTGGCGTTCGGGCATCAGCATCTGGGGCTGACCCAGGCGGCGGTGACGGCGGAATGGGTGGGGCGGTTGGCGCAGGATGCGTCGAAGGTGCAGCTGCATGCGTACCGGCTCGACCGGTTCTGATCGGGCGGTGCAGCCGGCAGTGCATTCAAGGATGCTGCGGATCATGCCCCAATGACTGCAAAAACAGCGAAAACAGCTCTGGCTGTGACGAAATGTCGAGCTTGGTGTACAGATGCCGCCGGTGCACCTTGATCGTCTCCGGTGAAATCCGCAGCCGCTCGGCCATGGCCTTGGACGAGAACCCTCGCAAGATCAGCCGGGCTATCTCCAGTTCACGCTCGGACAACACCCCCGCGCCGAACTGGCTGAGCGCATCGCGCACCTGCTCGGCGACTGGCTCGTCCTGCGCCAGTGCACGCTTGCGGCCAGCCTGCCAATGCTGTTGCATCAGTGCCAGCACCCACGGGCAAAGCATCGCCAGCAGGCCGTATTGCTCGGCGTCGAACGCCAACCCTCTGCCCAGCGACAACGTCAGCGCGCCCTCCCCGGCAAGCTGCAGAATGAACTGCACCTCGTCTTCCAGCACGTGGGCCTGAAACCAGCTGATGTAGTACTCGCTTTGGTGGAACTGGTCCGGCGCCACCTCATCCAGCCGGTGCAGGCCACTGCTCACGCCGTCCTGGCAGGCCAGGTAGAACGGGTCGAGCTGGTACAACCCGCTCAAGTACAGCGACATTGCCGCCGGGCCGGCCTGCCCCCCGGCGTCGTGCTCCTCCTGCACCACCGGTGTGCCGCTGAGGGGGTAGAACGCCGCCAGGGCGTTGTCGAACGGCAGCCAGCGGTTCAGCAGCAGAATCAGCTGCTTCCAGAAGCGCGGCTGGCCAATCTGTTCGATGGTGCGGCCAAGGTTGGCATGCATGCCGACTTCATGAAAAACGTTGTGCATCGTGTCGGCTCCCCTGAACGCTGATGCGATTTCCCGCCTTTGCAACGCCCGCGTCAAGGGGCGTAACCCCAAAGGGTAATTGGCCGGCAACCGGCCCCAGCCTAGATTGCAACCCATGCAGCGCCCCGTCCAGAGGGCGCCCCCTTCTTTCGTTACTGCCTCAACCCCCAATAACAATTCGAGGAAAACGACATGCACGACAGTGCGCTCAAGCCCAGCCTGGGTATGCTCGACGTGGTCGCGATCACGGTATCGGCCGTCACCCCGGCCAGTTCCGTGTTCGTCATTGCGCCCTTCGCCATTGCCCAGGCCGGCAGTGGGGCCTTCCTGGCATTTGTATTGGCCGGCTTGCTGGCATTGATGTTCGCCTGGTGCTACGCCGAGCTCGGCCGCGCCCACAGCTCGGCAGGCGGTGAATACGTGTATGCCAAGCGGGTGTTCGGCGGCATGGCCGGCTATGCGACCTTTCTCACCGTGCTGGTTTCGCTGCTGTTCATCCCGCCGGTGCTTGCCACCGGCGCCGCCACCTACCTGAACAACGCGCTGGGCACCACGTTCGATACCCAGGCCGTGGCCCTGGCGATCGTCGCCGGCAGTTATGCCCTGGGCATCCTCAACATCCGCCTCAACGCCTGGGTCACCGGTGTGTTCCTGCTGTGCGAAGTGGCAGCCGTGCTGGTGATCGTGGTGCTGGGGCTGGGCAACGTCAGCCAGCCGCTGAGCGTGCTGGTCATGCCCCTGCACATCGACAACGGCCTGCTCGCCGCCGCCCCCTGGGCGCTGGTGTTCGCCTCAATTGGTACCGCGCTGTTCGCCTACAACGGCTTCGGCGCCGCCGTGGTGCTGGCCGAGGACATGAAAGACGGCGGCCGCAGCACCCATCGCGCGGTGCTGTGGTCGCTGGCCCTGGTGGTGGCGATCGAGCTGGTACCCATCTGCGCCCTGCTGCTGGGCGCGCCCTCCCTGCAGGCCATGCTCGCCAGCCCCGACCCGATCGGCTATCTGCTCAACGCGCACGGCAACCCGACGCTGTCGCGGCTGGTCAGCGCAGGCATTTTCCTCTCGGTGTTCAATGCCATCATCGCCATCGTCATCCAGTCGGGGCGGGTGATCTTCAGCAGTGGCCGCGACCAGCTGTGGACGGCGTCGCTCAACCGCCTGTTCACCCGCATCCACCCACGCTGGGGTTCGCCTTGGCTGGCCACCCTGCTGCTGGCCATCCCCTCTGCCGCGCTGAGCTTCAGCTCCAACCTCGAAGAGATGACGTCGTTCACCGTGCTGTTGCTGCTGATGGTCTACCTGGCCGTTGCCCTGTGCGGGTTGTTCAGCCGCGTGTTGCGAAGCGACCATGAGCACCCGTACCGCATGCCGCTGTGGCCACTGCCAGCGCTGGTCGCGGTGGTCGGTGCGGGCTACCTGCTGCTCAGCGGCCTGCTGGGTGCGCCGCTTCGCGACATCCTGATCATCCTCGTGCTGCTGGCCGTTTCAGTAATCCTCTACAGCACTTACGGCAAGTTCAGCCCAGCCTTCCAGAAACTCTGACTTACAGGAATTCCTATGCGCGCTCGTCAACTTGGCATAACCCTGGGCCTTGGCCAACCCGGAGCATTCAACGCGATCACCGATGTCCCCGGTGTACGTGTCGGCCACAGCACGTTGCTTGCCGAAGGTAGTGGCAAGCAGGTACGCACCGGCGTGATGGTGGTGCAGCCGCGGCCGGCGCAGGCGCGCCTGGCGCCCTGCTTTGCCGGCGTCCATGTGCTGAACGGCAACGGCGATGCCACCGGCCTTGAGTGGATCCGCGAAGCGGGCCTGCTGACCACGCCGATCGCCATCACCAACACCCACAGCGTCGGCGTGGTGCGCGATGCGCTGATCGCTGCCGAGCGCGACAGCCTGGCCGACCCGTCGGTGTACTGGTGCATGCCGGTGGTACTGGAAACCTACGATGGCCTGCTCAACGACATCTGGGGGCAGCACGTTGGGCCTGCGCAGGTGACCGAAGCGCTCGCTCGCGCAGAGCCCGGCCCGGTCGCCGAGGGCGCGGTGGGCGGCGGTACCGGCATGATCTGCCATGAGTTCAAAGGGGGCATTGGCAGCGCCTCCCGGTGCCTGACGCCGGATCAGGGGGGCTGGACGGTCGGCGTGCTGGTGCAGGCCAACCATGGTCAGCGCCGTGAACTGCGGATCGATGGTTACCCTGTCGGCCGGGTGCTGGGGGACATCCCCTCACCGTTTGCCGAACGTGGTGAGCCGGGCATGGGCTCGATCGTGGTGATCATCGCGACCGATGCGCCGCTGCTGCCACACCAGTGTCAGCGCCTGGCCCAACGGGCATCCATCGGCATTGCGCGCACCGGGGGCGGTACCGAGGATGCCAGCGGTGATCTGTTCGTCGCCTTCTCGACTGCCGAGCAGCAACTGCCACCGGCGGCCTATGGACGCAAGGGCGTGCCGTTCAGCCAGGCGGTGCAGATGCTCAACAACGACCACATCACACCGCTGTTCATGGCCGCAGCCGAGGCGGTGGAAGAAGCGATCGTCAATGCGATGCTGGCTGGGGAGGATATGTACACCGCCGATGGGGTGCTGGTGCCGGGGTTGGCTGGGGATCGATTGCTGGCGGCGTTGGCTGAGGTGGGGTGGCGCAAGTAAAGCGCGGACCTGTTGCGCGGCAAACCCGCCCCCACCGCCCGACGCAAACGCGGGGGTAGGAGCGGGCTTGCCCGCGATGAGGCCCGTGCAGGCTACTGCTGAATCAGCAACTCAACGATAACGCTCAAGCCAGTGAGCGTAAGGCGCCGGCAAGGTCCAGGCTGCTTTCTCCACGCCCAGCTCCTTGGCCGCGAAGTACGCCCAGTGCGGGTCGGCCAGGTGCGCACGCCCCACCGATACCAGGTCAAGCTGGTTGGCCTTCAGCGCGCCCTCAGCCAGCTGCGGCGTACCAAAGCCCCACGCCGACGTCACCGGCAGGCCCGCTTCACGGCGCACGCGCTCGGCAATCGGCCCCATGAACGCCGGGCCCCACGGAATGTTGGTTTGCGGGATGGTGAAGCCGACGCTGACACTCAGCAGGTCCAGGCCACCGGCCTTGAACATGCGCGCCAACTCGATGGACTCATCCAGGGTCTGCTCGTCGCGGCCGTCATATTCCAGCACACCAAAGCGCGCAGTCAGCGGCAGGTGCTCCGGCCAGACCTCACGCACCGCCGCCAGGGTTTCCAGCAGGAAGCGGCTACGGTTCTCGAAGCTGCCGCCGTAAGCATCGGTACGCTGGTTGGAGTGCTCGGAGAAGAAGCTCTGGCCCAGGTAACCATGGGCGAAGTGCAGTTCGATCCACTCAAAGCCCGCCTCCCGCGCACGGCGGGCGCCATCGACGAAGTCCTGCTTCACCCGGGCGATGTCAGCCAGGGTCATTTCACCCGGCACTTTCGGCAGGTTGGCACCAAAGGCGATGGCAGACGGGGCGATGGTGCCCCAGCCGCGCGCGTCATCCGCAGCAATATGGTCATCACCTTCCCACGGGCGGTTGGCGCTGGCCTTGCGCCCGGCGTGGGCGATCTGGATGCCCGGCACCGAACCTGCGGCCTTGATTGCCTTGACCACGGGCACGAACGCCTGGGCGTGGGCGTCGCTCCAGATACCGGCACAGCCGGGGGTGATGCGGCCTTCCGGCGCAACGGCAGTGGCCTCGACCACCAGCAGGCCGGCACCGCCGCGGGCCATGCTGGCGTAGTGCACCTGGTGCCAATCGTTGACCATGCCGTCCTCGGCCAGGTACTGGCACATCGGTGGAATGGCGATGCGGTTGCGCAGGGTAACGTCTTTGAGGGTGTAGGGTTCGAACAAGGCGGACATGGGAAACTCCGGGTTCATCTGAATACGATAGTTCGATCATAATCGAACTATGGCAATTAATGAAACCCCCGTTATCATGGCCACATGCGAGCCTACAAACACCCCAACCCTGAAGACCTGATCCTCGAGCGCCTGCTGTACGCCCTGAGCGACCCGGTGCGCCTGGAGATCGTGCGCCACCTGGCGGGCGTGGCCGAAGCCAGCTGCGGCGAGCTGGACGGCGGCCGGCCAAAGTCGAGCATGTCCCACCATTTCCGCGTATTGCGGGATGCGGGGCTGGTGCATACGCGCAATGTCGGCACCACCCACATGAACTCGCTGCGCAGCGAAATGCTCGACGAACGGTTCCCCGACTTGCTGGCGTGCATTCTGCGTCAGCGGTAATTCAGTGCCGCCCCTGTGGGGGCGAGCTTGCCCGCGAAGCGGCCGGTGAAGGCAAAAAAAAAGCCACGAGGTCACCCCCGTGGCTTTTGATCACAACCGTGCCGCTTACAGCGCCATGTCGTTCTCAGGCTTGCTTTCGACCGGCTGGGCCACGCCGGTGGTGGTACCGACGCTCTGGTCGATTACCGGCGGCTTCTCCAGCTGCAGGACTTCAGCGGTGTAGTTCCACTCTTTCTGGGTAGCAGCTGCCGAATCGTTGAGCTTGGTGCCGTAGCTCGGCACGATCTCTTTGATCTTGGCTTGCCATTCAGGGGTGGCGACTTTCTCTTTGAACACGGTTTCCAGCACGTTCAGCATGATCGGTGCGGCGGTCGAGGCACCTGGCGATGCGCCCAGCAGGCCTGCGATGGTGCGGTCTTGCGAGGCCACGACTTCGGTGCCCAGCTTGAGCACGCCGCCCTTGTCTGCATCACGCTTGATGATCTGCACGCGCTGGCCGGCCTGCCACAGTTTCCAGTCTTCTTTCTTGGCGTCCGGGAAGTAGGTGCGCAGCGCTTCGAAGCGGTCGTCATCCGACAGCATCAGCTGGCCAGCGAGGTACTCGACCAGCGGGTACTGCTCGATGCCCACCTTGGTCATCGGCCATACGTTGTGCAGGGTGGTGCTGCTGAGCAGGTCCAGGTACGAACCGTTCTTCAGGAACTTGGTCGAGAAGGTGGCGAATGGCCCGAACAGGATCACGCGCTTGCCGTCCAGCACGCGGGTGTCCAGGTGCGGTACCGACATGGGTGGCGCGCCGGTCGAGGCAATGCCGTAGGCCTTGGCCATGTGCTGCATGGCGATGGTCGGGTTCTCGGTCACCAGGAACGAGCCGCCAACCGGGAAGCCTGCGTATTCCTTGGCTTCAGGAATGCCCGACTTCTGCAGCAGCTTCAGTGCGCCACCGCCGGCACCGATGAACAGGAACTTGGCGTCGGTAGCCGATTCGGTACCGTCCTTCAGGTTCTTGTACTCGACGTGCCAGGAGCCGTCCTTGTTGCGGGTGATGTCCTGAACTTCGCTGGACAGTTGCAGGGTGAACTTGTCCTGGGTCTTCAGGTGGCCGACGAACTGGCGGGTGATCTCGCCGAAGTTGACGTCGGTGCCGATTGGGGTCCAGGTCACCGCCAGCTTCTGGTTCGGGTCGCGGCCTTGCATCATCAGCGGGACCCACTTGGCGATCTGCGCGTGGTCCTCGGAGTACTGCATCGGGCGGAACAGCGGGCTGGCCTGCAGCGCGTCGTAACGCTTCTTCAGGAACTTGATGTTGTCATCGCCCCAGACGAAGCTCATGTGCGGGGTGGTATTGATGAACGAGTGCGGGTTCTT
>Ga0160462_100126_pt1 | contig 43042 bp, 35 predicted proteins | sample HID1975K_E6MG_FD_108219 | JGI IMG/M metagenome (GOLD analysis project Ga0160462, IMG submission 108219) | Enriched soil microbial communities from UW Madison campus, WI, USA - HID1975K_E6 MG | ecosystem: Environmental > Terrestrial > Soil > Unclassified | place: USA: Madison, Wisconsin... | reverse complement strand
GACACGGTCGTGCCCATGCTAAAGCGCTTCGCACCCCTCGTGCCCCTCGCACTCGTGACCCTGCTTTTTGGCTGCGCGGCACAAGCCCCGGTATCTCAGCCCCAGGATCACACCCCGATCGCCGCACAGTCGGCGTTCAAGGCCAAAGCCTCGCCTTCGTCGGTATTCGGCGAACCGGAAGAGCTGGCCACTGAAGATGACCTGGAGGCCTTCTCCAGCAGCAGCAAGCCTTACCAGTTGCCAGTTCTGGCTGACAGCATTCTCGAGCGCGGCATGTCGTTGATCGGCACCCGCTACCGCTTCGGTGGTACCTCGGAGAAGTCCGGCTTCGACTGCAGCGGCTTCATCGGTTACCTGTTCCGCGAAGAAGCCGGCATGACCTTGCCGCGTTCGACGCGTGAAATGATCAACGTCGATGCCCCAAAAGTGGCGCGCAACAAGCTCAAGCCAGGCGACCTGCTGTTCTTCAGCACCAATGGTCGTGGCCGTGTGAGCCATGCGGGCATCTACCTGGGTGACAACCAGTTCATCCACTCCAGCAGCCGTCGCAGCGGCGGTGTGCGCATCGACAGCCTCGGTGATCGCTACTGGAGCAAGACCTTCATCGAAGCCAAGCGTGCCTTGGCGATGGCGCCGACCAACATCGCGCGCAACTGATAGCAAAATGATTTACCCTGCCACGGCGGCGATGCTTTGAAAAAAAGCTCGCCGCCGTGCGCATTTACAGAAAGCGTCTAATCTAAATTCTCAACACTTTTCGGCTGCGGTCCAGCGGTCTCAGACAGGATGTTCTGGCCATGGTAATGATGGCGCGCTTCGCATTCCTTTCCTTGGTGGCATTGCTTGCTGCCTGCTCCAGCCGCGCGCCTGCGCCGGCCCCTGTGGTTCAGCCGCAGGTTACCTACAGCCAGCCAGATGGTTCGCCGATTGCCGACGACGTGTTGATCCGTGCGATCGGGCTGGTGGGCACGCCTTATCGCTGGGGCGGCAATACGCCCGACTCCGGCTTCGATTGCAGCGGCCTGATCAAGTATGTCTACCGCGATGCCGCCGGCATCAGCTTGCCGCGTTCGACGCGCGAGATGATCGTCATGCGCGCGCCTACCGTGGATGCCAAGGCGCTGCAGTCGGGTGACCTGGTGTTCTTTGCCACCAGTGGCGGCTCGCAAGTCAGCCATGCCGGTATCTACGTCGGGGAAGGGCGCTTTGTGCATGCGCCGTCCACCGGCGGTACGGTGCGCCTGGACTACCTGTCGAACAGCTACTGGGCCAAGGCTTACCTACAGGCCAAGCGCGTGATTCCGCAAGGGCACCTGGCGCAGAATCCCTGAGGCACTGCGCAGTCAGCAGTTGATCGCTGACTGTGTAGGAGCAGCCTTGCGCTGCGAAGAGGCCGGTGCATAAGTCTTAGAGGTAGGTAAGGGGCCTTCACCGGCCTCTTCGCAGCACAAGGCTGCTCCTACAAGGCCTTGCTCACCCGCCAGATCACGTTCCCCACGTCATCCGCCACCAGCAAACCACCGCGCTGATCATTGATCACACCCACCGGTCTCCCCATGGCCTTGCCTTCGTCATTCAGAAACCCCGTCAGCAGGTCGACCGGTTTGCCGGTAGGTTTGCCTGTTGCATCGAACGGCACGAAGATCACCTTGTAGCCACTGTGCGGCTTGCGGTTCCACGAGCCGTGCTGGCCCACGAATGCCCCCTGCCCGAACGGCGGCGGCAACACGCCAGGCTCGGCGAACGTCAGCCCCAGCGATGCCGTGTGCGGGCCCACCGCGTAGTCCGGCATCAGTGCCTGGGCAACCTTCTGCGGGGCCTGGGGCTCGACACGCTGGTCGACGTGTTGGCCGTAATAGCTGTAGGGCCAACCATAGAAGCCGCCATCCTTGACTGACGTGATGTAGTCCGGCACCAAGTCGCTACCGATCTCGTCACGTTCGTTGACCGCCGTCCACAGTGCGCCGCTGTGGGGCTCCCAGGCCAAACCGTTGGGGTTGCGCAGGCCGCTGGCAAACACGCGCTGCTGGCCGCTGGCAGGGTCCACTTCCCAGATCGCCGCACGGCCCTGTTCCTTGTCCAGGCCGTTTTCCCCTACGTTGCTGTTGGAGCCCACCGTCACGTAGAGCTTCTTGCCGTCAGGGCTGGCGATCACGTTCTTGGTCCAATGATGGTTAAGCGGCCCGCCTGGCAGTTCGACCACCTGCTGGCCCTCGCCGCGAATGTGCATGGCCCCGGGCTCGTAGTGAAAGCGCAGCAGCTTGTCGGTGTCGGCTACGTAGAAGTCCTTGCCCACCAGCGCCATGCCGAAGGGCGAATTGAGCCCTTCGATGAAGGTGGTGCGCACTTCCGCGACCCCATCATGGTCGGCATCGCACAGCAAGGTGATGCGGTTGGCGCTAGGCACGCCGGCGCCGGCGCGCTGCATCGCCTTGCCCATCACCCAGCCACGCAGGCCTTTGCCATCTTCAGGCTTGGGCGGGGCGTTGGTTTCGGCCACCAGCACATCGCCGTTGGGCAACACATAGAGCCAGCGCGGGTGGTCGAGCTTGTCGGCGAAGGCCGCTACCTGCGTGCCGGCTGCGGCCTTGGGCTTGGCGCCCTGGGGCCAGCCAATGGCCGGCGCGATGTTCACCGTGGGGACCAGCGTCTTGTTGGGCGCGGGCAGTTGCGGCGAAGGGCCGCTGCCGTCCATCACGTCCAGGTGGGCTGTGTCGCTGCACCCCGCCAGGCCGGCAGCCAACACCCAGGGTAAGACGATGCCGATGCGCTTCATGGTCGCTGCTCTCCGAAAAGGAACACTCAGTATTCAGAGCAGGGTTGTGCGCACGGGGTTCAGCGGCGGGAGGCAGACATCTACCACACGGTACTGACGCAGGCCGCCAGGATGAACGCCCGATTTCTAGTGCCTGGAGTGGGCCATGACGGATGTAAAAGCAAGGGTGATTCGCAGCCTCGAGGCATTCGATGCTGCGCGGCCGCTGGCCCGGCTGGTGGATGACGTGGTGCGGGATTACCCCGACCCTTACGCGCTGGCGAGCCAGCAGGCTGCGCGCATTCTGCAAAAACACACGGGCAGGCGAATTGACCCTCGCTTCGTCTGGTGGCACCAATTCAATAACGAGAACTCCAGCAGCCTCAGTAAAACCGGCTGGCAACACAGCCACCCGCCGCAGAAGTCGATGTTGATGCATGAGCTGGTAATCGACCGCTTCGACCTGTACTTCCAGGATGCCAGTGACGAGCTCGACATGCGTGGCGGGTTTTACCGGCAAGGGCCGCATGCGCCGTTTTACGACGAGCGCAACGAAGTGCCGATGCTGGGCAGTGACGTGCAAAAAGACCTGTGGGCGCTGGACTTCGCGGTTGACTACCGTGCGCAGGTAGAGCGCTTCTGGGCCCATTATGGCGATCATTTTCGGGTGCTGGCCAAGACCAACCTTTTGGGGCAGGGCGCTGCGGTCTTGGCGGATGGCGCAATCTCCCTGGCGGATTGGCAGCGCTTGCGGCGGATGGTGACCGACGCCATGCCTGACGGTGAATTGCCGACCCTGGCCTTGCTTGAGCAGGACGCCACGCTCAGCGAGATAACGGTCCACCGCTATGTGTTCGGTGAAACGGATCGCTGGTGTTTGTTCAGCCTGAGTGCACCCGATGGGCGGGTCATGGCCTACATGCCGTGGGCAGAGAAGCCGCTCAAGGGCTTTAACTCCGAATTCGCGATGGTGAGTTGGATACGCACGCAGTTGCAGTCCAAGAGCACTCTCGACGACTTCGTGGCGGGAGCCCATAGCAATCCACGTGATACCACCGCCAGGCGGTTGATCAAGGTGCACCTGCAAGGTATTGCCGACAGCCGCTCGAACGAAGCGGCGTTGATTGCCCTGACGCTGTTCAAGCGGCCGCTTGGCACGACCCTTTTTGCTTACCTGGCCGAACAGGCCGAACTCGAAATGCAGGGTAATGCGCAACTGATGCAAACCAATGCCGGGCTGCGCAAGGCCATGTGCAGCGGCTATCTGGCGGCGTTCCTGGGGGTGTTTGGTGGTTTTGCGCCATTGGGCTGGCCGGTCACGCTGATGCTGCTGGGGGCCAGTGTGGGCAAGGTGGCGCTGGACGTGGACGCTGCTTTGCACGCGGGTGATGAACAGAGCCGCAAGGACGCCCTGCGCTCGGCCATGCTCGAAAGCGTATTCGCCAGCATGAACCTGGTCGATATCAGCTTCCAGGCGAGCTTTGCCTCGCTGTCGTATCAAGCACCGCCCCATGAAACGAACCTTTCATTGGGGCGCTGGCAGCCGACGACTGCTTCGGCCTTGGCGGAGGAGTTGCAGGACGCCAATACCGTGCTGACCGGGGAGCCGGGCGAGGAGGGCCGCTTGCGCGGCATTCACGTCAATGACGACGGCAGTTGCTGGATCAATGTGCAAGGTTTGCCCTATCGCGTGCGTTACAGCCATGAGTTGGCCGTGTGGTTGGTGGTCTCGGCGGACAACCCGTTTGCCTTCAGCCCGCTGCACCCGGTGCGTCTGAACCAGGCCGGGGAGTGGGAAGTGCTGGCACCGCCGCAACTGCTGGGGGGGACACCCTTGGCCGTTGAAGGGATGCCGAGCACAAGCTCACCATTCTGGGATACCTATACGTTGGCGAACGGCCCGCAGAGCAAGAAGCTGGGTGAATTCGCGCTTGAGCGGCAAAAGGCGTTATTGGCGTCCTGGCCGGTCGTCGAACTGCCCCGCGGGCGCGCGCCCGACCTCGATGAGCGCAACCTGGACTGCGTGAAAATTGCGGGCCGCACGCACTACTCGTATCACTACGGCCCAGAGTACTTCAACGCACTGGTCGACTACTACACCAGCGATGAGTCGAAAGTGAACGATGTGTTCCGCTCGGGGAGCTACCGGTATGGCGATGAGGATGACTATATTGCCGACCTTGCCGATAGCCTCGAACAGGTGCCTAAAAACAATCAGGTGAGGTTGTACCGAGGGGGGCATCGCTCGCGCCGCACCGGTGGTGAGCGTTACCGAAACGGTGAGCTGCGGGTTGGCGATGTGCTGGTCAATACCGACTTCACCTCGTTCACCGAAAACCCCTACATGGCCGCGGAGTTTGCCTGCCTGCGTTACCCGAACGTGCCGGGCGGCGTGCCAGGCTTGTTCGATGACAGTTCGGTGGTGTTCGAGCTGCCGGCCGGGGACTACCACAGCGCTACGCCGATCAGCGCCTTTTCGTCGTATTCCGAAGAGGCCGAAACGCTGTTCCAGCCTGGAAACTACTTCCGCATCGATGCCTTGCAGCAGGTCTATGGCGAGTACTATCGCTTCATCAAGGTCACCCTGAAGCAGACCATCAAGCCTGCCTTGGGGCCGGTTTACGACCTGCGCACAGGGCTTGCCTTCGACCTGGCGGCCTACACGGCGCACATCAGGACGCCGGCACTGGTGACGCGGTTCTTCCCCGGTTAATGCCGCACATTGAGTACCACCGCTGCGCCAAAGGCGGGCGCGTTCGATTGACGCTCCCGCCCCAACCCTCTAACCTTCGCGCGTGTTTCAGGTGCCCTGCCAGCCCCGTCTGGGCAGGGTGAAACTGGGAAGCCGGTGGGCGCCAGCAAAGGCGCGAGCCCGGCGCTGCCCCCGCAACGGTAAGTGAGTCAAATGTCGCGCACAGCCACTGGATGCCAGCATCCGGGAAGGCGCGCAGGCGTGGGCCAAGGCCCGCTCACAAGCCCGGAGACCGGCCTGATTCAGCCAACGGCATCACGGAGGGTGATGCGCGGTGCACCGTGGCGTCCAGCCACGGCTCCTGCGCGTTCTCCGTCTGCCTGCCTATCGACCTGTCGCCGCTTCTCGCGTGGCGTCAGCCTGCGGAGAACCCTGATGAGCGAACCCACCGAACGCGACGAACGCCACCTGGCGCGCATGCAGCGCAAAAAGGCGGTCATCGACGAGCGCATCGCCAATTCCCCCAATGAATGCGGCCTGTTGCTGGTGCTGACCGGCAACGGCAAGGGCAAGAGCAGCTCGGCCTTCGGCATGCTCGCGCGCGCTTTGGGCCATGGCATGCAGTGCGGCGTGGTGCAGTTCATCAAGGGCCGCAACAGCACCGGTGAGGAGCTGTTCTTCCGGCGCTTCCCCGAGCAGGTGCGCTACCACGTGATGGGCGAGGGCTTTACCTGGGAAACCCAGGACCGTCAGCGCGACATCGCCGCCGCCGAAGCGGCCTGGGCGGTTTCGCGCCAATTGCTGCAAGACCCGACCGTGCAGTTTGTGGTGCTCGATGAACTGAACATCGCGCTCAAGCATGGCTACCTCGACCTCGACCAGGTGCTCTGCGACATCCAGGCGCGTCCCCCCATGCAGCATGTGATCGTCACGGGCCGCGCGGCCAAGCCGGAAATGATCGAGCTGGCCGACACGGTCACCGAGATGGGCATGCTCAAGCATGCGTTCCAGGCCGGCATCCGCGCGCAGAAGGGCGTCGAACTGTGAGCCACACGCGACACTGCCCGGCCGTACTGATCGCGGCCCCGGCTTCTGGCCAGGGCAAGACCACCGTGACTGCGGCCCTGGCCCGCCTGCACCGCAACCTCGGGCGTAAAGTCCGGGTGTTCAAGTGCGGGCCTGATTTTCTCGATCCGATGATCCTCGAGCGCGCCAGCGGTGCGCCGGTGTACCAGCTCGACCTGTGGATGATCGGCGCCGAAGAGAGCCGCCGCCTGCTGTGGGAAGCGGCGGGCGAGGCTGACCTGATCCTGATCGAAGGGGTGATGGGGCTGTTCGACGGTACCCCGTCCAGCGCCGACCTGGCGCGCCACTTCGGCGTGCCGGTGCTGGCGGTAATCGATGGCACCGCCATGGCCCAGACCTTTGGCGCCCTGGCCTTGGGCCTGGCGCGCTACCAGGCCGACCTGCCGTTCGCCGGTGTACTGGCCAACCGGGTCGGCAGCCTGCGCCATGCGCAACTGCTTGAAGGCAGCCTTACCGAGGGCCTGCGCTGGTACGGCGGGCTGTCGCGCGAGCGCGGCATCGAGCTGCCCAGCCGCCACCTGGGGTTGGTGCAGGCCAGTGAGCTGAATGACCTGGATGCGCGCCTGGACGCTGCCGCCCAAGCCCTGGGCAGCAGTTGCGATGCAGCTTTGCCGCCGCCGGTGGCCTTCGCCGAACCCGGGCCGCAGCCCTGCGCCGCGTCGCTGGCTGGCGTGCGCATCGGCGTGGCCAAGGACGAAGCTTTTGCCTTCACCTACGGCGCCAACCTCGACCTGCTGCGCAGCCTGGGCGCCCAGTTGGCATTCTTCTCGCCTGTGCACGATCAGGCGCTGCCCGATGTGGACAGTTTGTACCTGCCGGGCGGCTATCCCGAGCTGCACCACCATGCCCTGGCTGCCAACGCGCCGATGACCGAAGCCATCCGTACCCATCACGCCGCGGGCAAGCCCCTGCTGGCCGAATGCGGCGGCATGCTCTACCTGCTCGATGCCTTGACCGACGTTGCCGGTGAACGTGCTGCGCTGCTCGGCCTGCTGCCGGGCGAGGCGACCATGCAGAAGCGCCTGGCAGCGCTTGCCCTGCAGGCTGTCGAGCTGCCCGAGGGTACCCTGCGCGGGCATACCTACCACCACTCGCTGACCAGCACCGTGCTGGAACCGATTGCCCGGGGCCTGAGCCCCAATGGTGGGCGCGGCAACGAAGCGGTCTACCGCCTGGGCCGGCTCACCGCGTCCTACGTGCACTTTTATTTCCCGTCCAACCCCGAGGCGGCGGCGGCGCTGTTGCGGCCATGAGCGAACACGCCTTCAGTGATGCCGAGCGCGCCGCGGTCTACCGGGCCATCGGCGAGCGCCGCGACATGCGCCACTTTGCCGGCGGCACGGTGGCCCCCGAGGTGCTTGGCCGCCTGCTCGGCGCCGCGCATCAGGCCCCCAGCGTTGGCCTGATGCAGCCGTGGCGTTTCATTCGCATTACCCAAGGCGAACTGCGTGGGCGCATCAAGGCGCTGGTGGAGCAGGAGCGGTTGCGCACGGCCGAGGCCTTGGGCGAACGCACCGACGCCTTCATGAAGCTCAAGGTCGAAGGCATCAACGATTGCGCCGAACTGTGGGTGGCGGCGTTGATGGATAACCGTGAGCCACACATTTTCGGCCGCCGAACCTTGCCGGAAATGGACCTGGCCTCGCTGGCCTGCGCGATTCAGAACCTCTGGCTGGCGGCCCGTGCCGAAGGCCTGGGGCTGGGCTGGGTTTCGCTGTTCGACCCCCAGGCACTGGCCGAGCTGCTGGGCATGCCTGCCGGCGCCAAGCCGGTCGCAGTGCTGTGCCTTGGGCCGGTAACCGAATTTTATCCGGCACCCATGCTGGTGATGGAAAACTGGGCCGAAGAGCGGCCCTTGAGTGACATGCTGTTCGAGAACCAATGGGGAGAGCGCCAATGAGCGTGGCCTTGCTGACCGTGGCCGGTGTGGCCCTGGATGCGTTGCTGGGCGAGCCGCAGCGGCGCCACCCGCTGGTGGCCTTTGGCAACTTGGCATCGAGCCTGGAGCGGCGCTTGAATGCCGGAGGTCGAGGCTGGCGCAGCCACGGCGTGAGTGCCTGGTTCCTGGCCGTGGTGCCCTTGACGCTGGTCGCGCTGATCCTGTCCTGGCTGCCCTATGTCGGCTGGCTGGTGGACGTGCTGGCGCTGTATTGCGCGCTGGGCCTGCGCAGCCTGGGCGAGCACGTGCTGCCAGTTGCCAGTGCCCTGCGCCAGGGCGACCTGGAAGAAGCGCGGCGGCGTGTCGGCTACCTGGTCAGCCGCGAAACCCGCGAGCTCGATGAACCTGCTGTAGCCCGGGCCGCCACCGAATCGGTGCTGGAGAACGGCAGCGATGCGGTGTTCGCCGCGCTGTTCTGGTTCATCATCGCCGGTGCGCCGGGCGTGGTGCTGTACCGCCTGAGCAATACCCTCGACGCCATGTGGGGCTATCGCAATGAACGTTTCGAGCGCTTTGGCTGGTGCGCGGCGCGCATCGACGATGTGCTCAACTATATTCCCGCAAGGCTGGTGGCGCTGACCTATGCGCTGCTCGGCAAGACCCGCCTGGCGTTGGCCTGCTGGCGCAAACAGGCGCCGTTGTGGGACAGCCCTAACGCCGGGCCGGTGATGGCAGCAGGTGCCGGGGCGCTGGGCGTCGAACTCGGCGGCCCGGCCGTGTACCACGGCGAGTTGCACGAGCGCCCGCGTCTGGGCGAAGGGCCGATGGCCGACGCCGACGCTATCGAGCGTGGCTGGAGCCTGGTGCAACGTGGCGTGTGGCTGTGGTTGCTGCTGATTTGCCTGGGAGCGTACCTGAATGCTTGAGCACGGAGGCCGCCTGTTGCGGGCGGTACGGCAGTACGGCATTGCCCGTGAGGCCTGGCTCGACCTGTCCAGCGGCATCGCGCCCTGGCCGTACCCGATCCCGCCGATCCCGGTGGATGCCTGGGCCCGCCTGCCGGAAACGGAGGATGGCCTCGAAGCTGCTGCACGCGCTTATTATGGCGCTCGCCAGTTGCTGGCAGTGGCCGGCTCGCAGGCGGCGATCCAGGCCTTGCCGCATCTGCGCCCGACGGGTCGGGTTGGCGTCATGTCGCCGTGCTACGCGGAGCATCCGCAGGCCTGGGAGCGGGCAGGGCACCTGCTGATCGAGCTGGATGAAGCGCAGGTCGAGGGCACACTCGACAGCCTCGATGTGCTGGTGCTGGTCAACCCGAACAACCCCACCGGCCGCCGTGTACCCCGCGAGCAACTGCTTGCCTGGCATGCACGAATGGGCGAGCGGGGCGGCTGGCTGGTGGTCGATGAAGCGTTCATGGACAACACCCCCGAACACAGCGTGGTGCAGTGTGCCGAGCGCCCCGGGCTGATCGTGCTGCGCTCGTTCGGCAAATTCTTCGGCCTGGCCGGTGTGCGGCTTGGCTGCGTGGCAGCCGAACGGCCACTTCTGCAGCGCCTCGCCGATCTGCTTGGCCCGTGGACCGTCAGCGGCCCGACCCGAGTGGTGGCTCAGGCCTGTTTCGCCGACCAGACAGCGCACCCGGCGCAGATCGAACGCTGCGCCCAGGCCAGCCAACGATTGGCCGTGCTTCTGAAACGCAGCGGCCTTGCGCCTACGGGCAGCTGCGACCTGTTCCAGTACGTGCGTAACGACCGTGCCGCGCACCTGCATGACTTTCTCGCCCGCCGGGGCATCCTCGTCCGCCTGTTCGAGTACCCGCCAGCCGTGCGCCTGGGCCTGCCCGCCAGCGAGGCCGATGAACAGCGCCTGGCACAAGCCCTGGCCGATTATCAGAAGGAAACGGCATGACCACCCTCATGGTGCAAGGCACCACCTCCGATGCCGGCAAGAGCACGCTGGTCACCGCGCTGTGCCGCTGGCTGTTGCGCCAGGGCGTGGCCGTGGTGCCGTTCAAGCCGCAGAACATGGCGCTCAACAGCGCAGTGACCGCCGACGGTGGCGAAATCGGCCGCGCCCAGGCGGTACAGGCCCAGGCCTGCCGGCTGGCGCCGCACACCGACATGAACCCGGTGCTGCTCAAGCCCAACAGCGACACCGGTGCCCAGGTGATCATCCATGGCCGCGCAGTCACCAGCATGAATGCGGTGGCCTATCACGATTACAAAGCCATCGCCATGCAGGCGGTACTGGCGTCACACCAGCGCCTGAGCGCCGAATACCCGGTGGTGATGGTCGAAGGGGCGGGCTCGCCCGCCGAGATCAACCTGCGCGCCGGTGACATCGCCAACATGGGCTTCGCCGAAGCGGTCGACTGCCCGGTAATCCTGGTGGCCGACATCAACCGGGGCGGGGTTTTCGCCCACCTGGTCGGCACCCTCGAACTGCTGTCGGCGAGCGAGCAGGCGCGGGTCAAGGGCTTCGTCATCAACCGCTTTCGTGGCGACATCGCCTTGCTGCAGCCGGGCCTGGACTGGCTGCAGCAGCGCACCGGCAAACCGGTGCTGGGCGTGCTGCCGTATGTCACCGACCTGCACCTGGAGGCCGAGGACGGTATCGATGTGCGCCAGGCGGCCAAGGATGAGCGCGTGCTCAAGGTGATCGTTCCGGTGTTGCCGCGCATCAGCAACCACACCGACTTCGACCCGCTGCGCCTGCACCCGCAGGTGGACCTTCAGTTCATCGGCCCCGGCCAGCCGATTCCGCCGGCCGACCTGATCATCCTGCCGGGCTCCAAGAGCGTGCGCGGCGACCTGGCGCAACTGCGCGCGCGCGGCTGGGACACGGCCATCGCCCGGCACCTGCGCTATGGCGGCAAGCTCATCGGTATTTGCGGTGGGCTGCAGATGCTCGGCCACCACGTACACGACCCGCTTGGCCTGGAAGGGGCTGCAGGCTCCAGCCCGGGCCTCGGGCTGCTCGATTACACCACCACCCTCGAAGCCGAGAAGCAACTGCGCAACGTGGCCGGGGCGTTGAGCCTTGAGCAAGCACCCGTGGCAGGGTACGAAATTCATGCCGGTGTCACCCACGGCGCTGCGCTGCAATGCCCGGCCGTGCAGTTGGCCGATGGCCGCAGTGATGGCGCCATCAGCGCCGACGGGCAGATCCTTGCCACCTACCTGCATGGCCTGTTCGAAGGCAGCCAGTCGTGCGCCGCACTGCTGCGCTGGGCGGGCCTGGAGGGCGTGCAGCAGGTCGACTATGAGGCCCTGCGCGAGCGCGATATCGAGCGCCTGGCCGACCTGGTGGAAAAACACCTGGATACCGCGCACCTGCGCCAGCTCTGTGGAGTCGCCTGACATGCTCAACCTGATCCTCGGCGGCGCCCGCTCGGGCAAAAGCCGCCTGGCTGAACGACTGGCTGCCGAAAGCGGCCTGCCGGTGACTTACATCGCCACCAGCCAACCGCTCGATGGCGAAATGAACGAACGCGTGCGCCTGCACCGCCAGCGTCGGCCAAGCGACTGGGGGCTGATCGAGGAACCCCTGGCCCTGGCCGCCGTGCTGCGCGCCGAGGCCGCCGAAGGGCGCTGCCTGCTGGTGGACTGCCTGACCCTGTGGCTGACCAACTTGCTGATGCTCGAAGACGAACACCGCCTGGCCGAGGAACGCGACGCGCTGCTCGACTGCCTTGTGCAGTTGCCCGGCACGACCCTCCTGGTCAGCAACGAAACCGGCCTGGGCGTGGTGCCCATGGGCGAGCTGACCCGGCGCTATGTCGACCAGGCCGGCTGGCTGCACCAGGCCGTCGCCGAACGCTGCCAGCGGGTGGTACTGACCGTCGCTGGCCTGCCCCTGATGCTCAAAGGACCTGCACTATGAACCCGACCTGGTGGCGTGACGCCTGCCAACCTCTCGACACCGCCGCCATGGACCAGGCCCGCGCCCGCCAGCAGCAGCTGACCAAACCTGCCGGATCGCTCGGCCAGCTGGAAGGCCTGGCCGTGCACCTGGCCGGCCTGCAAGGGCGTGAGCGGCCGACCCTGGACCAGGTCGCCATCACTATTTTCGCCGGTGACCATGGCGTGGTGGAGGAGGGCGTCTCGGCTTACCCGCAAGCGGTGACCGGGCAGATGTTGCGCAACTTCGTCGGCGGCGGCGCGGCGATCAGCGTGCTGGCGCGCCAGCTGCAAGCCAGCCTCGAAGTGGTCGACCTGGGCACCGTCGACCCGGCACTCGAGCTGCCGGGTGTCCGCCATTTGCGCCTGGGCGCGGGTACCGCCAACTTCGCCCGCCAGCCAGCGATGACCGAACCGCAACTGCATGCCGCCCTGCAGGCCGGCCGCGACAGCGCCCAGCGCGCTGCGGCTAGCGGCGCGCAGCTGTTCATCGGCGGCGAGATGGGCATCGGCAACACCACCGCTGCTGCGGCACTGGCCAGCACGCTGCTGGCCTGCCCGGCGGGTGACCTGAGCGGCCCGGGCACCGGCCTGGACGCTGCCGGCGTGCGCCACAAGGCTGAGGTGATCGAGCGCGCCCTGGTACTGCACGGCCTGCGCGCCGACGACCCGCTGCAGGCGCTGGGTTGCGTCGGCGGCTTCGAGATCGCTGCCCTGGCCGGCGCCTACCTGGCCTGCGCGCAGCAGGGCATTGCCGTGTTGGTGGACGGCTTCATCTGCAGTGTCGCCGCGCTGGTGGCAGTGCGCCTCAACCCGCACTGCCGCGCCTGGCTGCTGTTCGCCCACCAGGGCGCCGAGCCAGGGCACCAGGCCTTGCTCGAAGCGCTGCAGGCCGAGCCGCTGCTGGCCCTGGGCCTGCGCCTGGGTGAGGGCAGTGGTGCCGCCCTGGCCGTGCCGCTGATGCGCCTGGCCTGCGTGCTGCACGGGCAGATGGCGACCTTCGCCGAAGCCGCCGTGGCGGACCGCCGGGCATGATCCTCGACCTGCTGCGCCACGGTGAAACCGAACAGGGCGGCGGCTTGCGTGGCAGCCTTGACGACGCCTTGACCGAACAGGGCTGGGCGCAGATGCGCGGTGCTGTACGTGAGGGCGGGCCTTGGCAGGTGCTGGTCAGCTCGCCCTTGCAGCGCTGCGCGCGGTTTGCCGACGAGCTGGGGGCGCGCCTGGGTTTGCCGGTGCAGCGCGAGGCGGGCCTTCAGGAGCTGCATTTCGGTGAGTGGGAAGGGCGCAGCGCCTTGCAGATCATGCAGACCCAGGCCGATGAACTTGGGCGTTTCTGGGCTGACCCCTACGGCTACACGCCGCCTGCGGGCGAGCCTGTGAGTGCGTTCGCCGAGCGCGTGCTCGCTGCGGTTGCTCGGCTGTACCAGCAGCATGCCGGCAAACGGGTACTGCTGGTCACCCACGGCGGCGTCATGCGCTTGCTGTTGGCGCGCGCCCGGGGCCTGCCGAAAGAGCAATTGCTGCAGGTCGAAGTGGGGCACGGCGCGTTGGTGCGCGTGCTACTGAATGAAGACGGGCTAGTGGAAGAGGTGCGCTGAGATGCTGCCGTTCTGGATTGCCCTGCAGTTCCTGAGCAGCCTGCCGGTACGCTTGCCGGGGATGCCCGAGCCGCGCGAAGTGGGGCGCTCGCTGCTGTGCTATCCACTGGTGGGCCTGCTGTTCGGCGTGTTGCTGTGGCTGGCCAGCTACCTGCTGCAAGGCACGCCCGCCCCGTTGCATGCGGCCTTGTTGCTGGCGTTATGGGTACTGCTCAGTGGAGCGCTGCACCTGGACGGCCTGGCCGACAGCGCCGATGCCTGGCTGGGCGGGTTCGGCGACCGTGAGCGTACGCTGCAGATCATGAAAGATCCGCGTAGCGGGCCAATTGCGGTGGTGACCCTGGTGTTGGTGTTGCTGCTGAAGTTCTGTGCGGTGTGGGTGCTGGTCGAGCGCGGCGCAGGTGCGCTGCTGGTACTGGCACCGGTGGTGGGACGGGCGGCGATGCTGGGGCTGTTCCTCGGGACGCCCTACGTGCGCCAGGGTGGTCTGGGGCAGGCACTGGCCGAGCACCTGCCGCGGCGCGCGGCGGGCTGGGTGCTGCTGGGTAGTGTACTGCTGTGCCTGCTGCTGGGTGGCTGGCGCGCGGTCTGGCCCATGGCTGTGGCGCTTGGTGTGTTCCTCTGGCTGCGCCGGCTGGTGTGCCAGCGGCTGGGCGGGACCACCGGGGATACGGCCGGGGCGCTGCTGGAGTTGCTCGAGCTCGCGGTCGTGTTGGCGCTGGCGTTGGCATTCTGAGCAGCTGACGGGCAGCGGCAATATCCCGCAAAGCATGGGCAACTGATTCCCGCACGGAAGGGGCGTACGCTCGGCGCTTCGAAAATTCTGACCGGGGTGGCCTTCATGCGTTACTGGATCCTTGCCTGTCTGCTCGGGCTGCACTCATTGTCGGCCAGCGCAGCCGACCTTATCGACTTCTGGGGCACGCCGCGCCACGGCGGCAACAGTTTCAACCGGCTACCCCCTGATCAGGCCTACTTCGAGGCCTTGCGCGGTTATGGCGCGACCTGGGTGCGGCTTTCCTACGACAAATGGCAGCCGGCGCAACGCGATTTTCTGCTGGGCGATGCCGACCAGTACCAAGGCTTGCCCAAGGCAGACCTTGAGCAACTGCGCGTTGTGCTCGACCGTGCTCACCAGGCAGGCCTGAAGGTGGTGATCACGCCCTTGTCCCTGCCAGGCATGCGCTGGTCGCAGAACAACGATGGCCAGTTCGATGACCGTTTGTGGCAGGACAAACGCTACTGGTCGCAGGCTGCGGACTTCTGGCGTGACCTGGCTCGCGAGCTGAAGGGGCACCCGGCCATTGCCGCCTACAACCTGATCAACGAACCGGCACCCGAAATGCAGGGCGGGCTTGCCGAGCATGCGGCTGCCCCCCTGATGCAGCGATGGTATGAGCGTGAGAAGGGCGGCGCACGCGACCTGCCGGGGTTGTATCGCCAGCTGCTTTCGGCGATTCGTGAAGTCGATGAGGTCACTCCGGTCATGGTCGACGCTGGCTGGTACGCTGCAGCCGATGCATTCAGCTACTGGCCTGAGCCACTGCAGGACGATCGTGTGCTTTACAGCATCCATATGTACGAGCCCTACGCCGCCACAAGCGCGCCGAACATGACCCGCGAACAGCCCCTGGCGTATCCGGGTACGGTACCTTTTGCCGGGCAGCGCGAGCAGTGGGACGGCCGGCGCGTGGCGCAATACCTGGAACAGCCGCTGGCGTGGATGGCGGCCATGAAGGTCCCCCGCACGCGGCTGGTGGTTGGCGAGTTTGGCTGCATGCGTCGGTTGCCAGGTTGTCAGCAATACCTGGAAGACGTGCTCAAGGTGCTTGATCACAACCAGTTGCACTGGGCCTTCTACAGCTTTCGTGAAGACAGCTGGGATGGCATGGATTACGAGTTGGGGTCGGCCAAGGTCCCTTGGCGCTATTGGCAAGCTATCGAAAAGGGCGCAGCCGACCCGCTGCCCCGCCAGGCGACGAGCGAATTCGAGCCAATCCGCCGGCGGTTGGTCCAGAGTGACCAGTGAAACTTCTTGCAACATCCATATCGCGGGTATATACACGTATCCATGTTGACCAGTGAATGCATCTGCACCCATCTGCGTCGCGCCGCCCGTGGGGTGAGCCGGCATTACGACGAAGCCCTTGTCGGCTTCGGCATCAATGTCGCCCAGTTTTCCCTGCTGCGCCATCTGCAGCGGCTCGACCGCCCGAGTATCACCAGCCTGGCTGAAGCCATGGGCCTTGAGCGCAGCACCCTGGGCCGCAACCTGCGGGTGCTCGAGGCCGATGGCCTGGTTGCGCTGGCCGACGGTGACGACCAACGCAACCGCGTGGTGCTGTTGACGGCGGCTGGGGCAGAACGTCTGCAAGCGGCGTACCCGGCCTGGGAACAGGCCCAGCGCCTGCTGGTGGAGCAACTGGGTGAAGGGCAGCGTGACGAGTTGGTGCGTCTGCTGGGGCAACTGGCGTAATTCTTACGATCATAAGCGGGTATATACCCGTATAACCTTGCGATGTGCTGGAGATAACGACAATGACTTCGGTTTGGCGAACCAGCGGGTGGGTACTGACAGGGGCGGCGCTGATCCTGGCGTTGTCACTCGGTGTTCGGCACGGCTTCGGCCTGTTCCTGGCGCCGATGAGCGCCGATTTCGGTTGGGGGCGCGAGGTGTTCGCCTTCGCCATCGCTCTGCAGAACCTCATCTGGGGCCTGGCGCAGCCGTTTGCCGGCGCGCTGGCCGATCGCCTCGGCGCGGCCAAGGTGGTCATCATTGGCGGCATTCTGTATGCCGCCGGGTTGCTGCTGATGAGCACCGCCGACTCGGCCTGGTCGCTGTCTCTCAGCGCCGGCCTGCTGATCGGCATCGGCCTGTCCGGCACTTCGTTCTCGGTCATTCTGGGCGTGGTCGGCCGGGCTGTTCCGGCAGAAAAGCGCAGCATGGCCATGGGTATCGCCAGTGCGGCCGGTTCGTTCGGCCAGTTCGCCATGTTGCCCGGCACCCTCGGCCTGATCGAGTGGCTGGGCTGGTCGGCCGCCTTGCTGGTGCTTGGCCTGCTGGTGGCGTTGATCGTGCCCTTTGTCGGTATGCTGCGTGACCGCCCGCTGCCCAGCCACGGTGCAGAGCAGACGCTGGGCCAGGCGCTGCACGAAGCCTGTTCGCACTCCGGGTTCTGGCTGCTGGCCCTGGGCTTTTTCGTTTGTGGCTTTCAGGTGGTGTTCATCGGTGTGCACTTGCCGGCCTACCTGGTCGACCAGCACCTGCCTGCCACTACCGGGACTACCGTGCTGGCGCTGGTCGGGCTGTTCAATATCGTCGGTACCTACACGGCAGGCTGGTTGGGTGGGCGCATGTCCAAGCCGCGCCTGCTGACGGCGTTGTACCTGCTGCGCGCAGTGGTGATCGTGTTGTTCCTCTGGGCGCCGGTCACTCAGTACAGCGCCTACCTGTTTGGTATCGCCATGGGCCTGTTGTGGCTCTCGACCGTGCCGTTGACCAATGGCACCGTGGCCTCCGTGTTCGGTGTGCGCAATCTATCGATGCTGGGCGGCATCGTCTTCCTGTTCCACCAGTTGGGCGCCTTCCTCGGCGGCTGGCTGGGCGGGGTAGTGTATGACCGCACCGGCAACTACGACCTGGTCTGGCAGATCTCGATCCTGCTGAGCCTGTTGGCTGCGGCCCTCAACTGGCCGGTGAGCGAACGCCCGGTCGCCCGCCTGCAGGCCCAGGCCGCATGAAGCGCTACCTGGCCCGCGGCCTGCTGGCCCTCGCCGCCGCCCTGTTGCTGGTGTTGGCGTGGTGGGGCTGGCATCAGGGCGGCATGGCGTTGATGCAGCTGGGCATGGGCGTTTGTTAGGCGCTACCCTGTAAGTTCAAGGAATGTCTTGCAGGAGAACCGAACGATGCGTGCACATGGGTTGATAATGCCGTTGCTGGCCCTCTTCGCCGCCAGCTCTGCCTGGGCTGCAGATTGCCCGGCGTTGTTGCAAGGCAGCTTGCCTGAGTTGCGTGGCAAGGGGCAGGTCGACCTGTGCCAGCGCTTTGCCGGCAAGCCGCTGGTGGTGGTCAACACCGCCAGCTATTGCGGGTTTGCGCCGCAGTTCGAGGGGCTCGAGAGTACCTACAAGGAGTACCACGAGCAGGGGCTGGAAATGCTCGGTGTGCCATCCAATGATTTCAAGCAGGAAGACGCTGACAGCGAGAAGACAGCCAAAGTCTGTTACGCCAATTACGGTGTGACCTTCACCATGACCAAGACCCAGGCGGTGCGGGGCAAGGATGCGACTCCGCTGTTCGTGGAGTTGGCTCAGCAGAGCAGTGCGCCGAAGTGGAATTTCTACAAGTATGTGGTGGATCGCAAGGGCAAAGTGGTCGGCAATTTCTCCAGCCTGACCAAGCCGGATGATCCGGCGTTCAGGGCGGCGATCGAGAAGGCTATCGCTTCGCAGCCTTGAGAAGCGCCGCTTGGGGGTATCTCACCACCGCCTTGCCGCCAGCAACGGCCCATCCATGGGCCTACGGGCTTGAAGGGCGCGGCTCTGTTCAGTGTGGGTGTACGGTCAGTGCAACCAGGCGCAACACCACAGGCCTCACCATCAGCACGCACACGAATGCCACGGGCATGGCCAGTTGGTACGCCTTGAGCACGTTGTTCAGGTACTGCGGGTTGACGCCAGCATTGGCAGCAGTGATCACGAAGCACATCAACAGCGCCATGATCGACGACATGTAGAACGCGAAGACATAGGGCGTGGCACTCGGGCGTAGTTTGCGCCGGCTGCGGGCTTGGGACAGGTTGCTCATGCGAACTCCTGAAAAATGGCTGGAGGCGCAGGTTAGCAATGCAGTGGGCCACGGCTGTAGACCGGCAATGCTGAGTTCTTTATAAAGAGATTCTTACGAATCAAAGGGCTCGGCATGGATTTGCTCAATACCATCCGCAGTTTCATCAAGGTGGTCGAGGCCGGCAGCATTGCCGGCGGGGCGCGGAGCCTGGGGATCAGCCCTGCAGCGGTCAGTCAGAACATCGCGCGCCTTGAAGGCCATCTGCAAGTGCGCCTGCTCAGCCGCACCACTCGCAGCATGGCGTTGACGCCTGCCGGTTCGCTTTATTACGAGCGGGTCAGGTTGGTAGAGCGGGACCTTGCACAGGCCGAACAGGCTGTCACCACGCCCGACAGCGAGCCTCAAGGGAGGCTGTGCATCGCCTCCACTTCGGCATTCGGGCGCCACGTGCTGGCGCCACTGATCCCGGCGTTCAGCGCACGATACCCGTTGCTTTCGATAGAGTTGATAACGACCGACCGACGGGTCAATCACGCCCGGGAGGACATTGACGTGAGCCTGCGCATCGCCCCGCAACTGGAGGACCAGTTGCTGGCGCGGCATATCGCGCGTATCCCATTCATCTGCTGCGCGTCCCCCGGCTACCTGGCAAGCGCAGGCCTGCCAGCCACGCCCGAGGCGCTGCGCGAGCATCGCTGCCTGGTGTTCCGCTACCCGGTAGATGGTCGCTTCCTGCGTTGGGGGTTCATGCGGGACGGCCTGCGTTTCGAGGCGGAGTTCGGTTCGGTGTTGATCAGTGACGATATCGATGCCCTGACCCAGATGGCGCTCAACGACGGTGGCATCACCCGGCTGGCAGAGTTCATGGTCACGCCGCATCTGGCTTGCGGTGCGCTGGTGCCATTGTTCGAATACCGCGACAACCGCCAGGCGTATGCCCAGACCGAGCCGATGGACATCTACCTGTGCCTGGCCGACCGCTTCGCCATGACGCCGAAGGTGCGTGCATTCATGGACTATTTGCGCGATTCGCTGGGTGACAGCTGGCAGGTCCAGACGTAAAAAACCGCCACGCGGGCGTAATGCTGGTCACTTGTAAATGGCGGGGCCGCTCTGCGGCCAATCGCGACACAAGGCCGCTCCCACACCGACCGTGTTCTGCCCCGGTTTACAGGGCATCCGCGGACCCTGTGGGAGCGGCCTTGTGTCGCGATAGGCCGCAGAGCGGCCCTGGCATTCTCAAGTGAAAAGCACTACCTCGAGGGCGGTTTCTTTCATGCAGCGATACGAATCAGAACCGGTAGGTGAGGGATGCACCGACACCGTGCGCGCTGTTTTCGTACTTGGCCTGGTAGCTGCCTTTGGTGGCGCTGACCTGGTTGACCTTGGTGTCTTCTTCCCACAGGTAGGAGTAAGCCACGTCGATGGTCATGTCGTCGTTCGGGCTCCAACCTGCACCCAGGCTGAACACCTTGCGATCGCCGGTGGGGATGCGGGGTGAACGGTCGTGGTTGTTGGTTGGCGACTGGTCAACGGTGAAGCCGGTGCGCAGTACCCATTCCTTGTTCACCTTGTAGGATGCGCCAATGGCGTGTGCCCAGGTGTCATGCCAGTTCTGCTCTTCAGAGATGGTCTGGAACGCCGAGCCAGCCAGCGGTGCCGGCACATCGTTCTGCACGGTGATGTCTTTCAGGCGGCTCCAGCGGGTCCAGGTGCTGCCTGCGTACAGGGTCCACTGGTCATCGAGCTCATGGGTGACCGAAAGGTCAACCGATTCCGGCGTCTTGATCTTCAGGCTAGCGTCGAACTTGTTGCCGTTGAATGGCCCGATCAGCGGGGTGCTGACGCGGGTCTTGCCCTCGAGCTTGTAGTCGACCATGGAATGGTAGGTCAGGCCGACACGGGTACTGTCGGTGGCCTGTACCAGGATACCGATGTTGTAGCCAACGGCAGTATCGTCACCCTTGATCTTGACTTCGCCATCGTTGCGGCCAGGCGTGAACGGGTTGATCAGGCTCGAGCCCAGTTCGCCCTTGATGCGGTTGATGGTCGGGCCGAAACCGATCGAAACCTTGTCGTTGAAGGCATAGCTGATGGTCGGCTGGAAGGTGACCACCTCGACGTGGCTCTTCTTGCCCCAGTAGCGCGCGGCATCGTCGCTACCGTAGTCGGTGACCAGGCCGAAGGGCACGTAGATACCGAAACCGACACTCCAGTGATCATCGATCGGCTTCACGTAGTAGCCCATCGGTACGCCGACCACAGGCACCATGTCACCGTCGGTTTCCCCCCCGAGGTTGCTGCCGGGGCCCGAGATATCAGACTTGGCGATGACGGCTGCGCCGCCCACGGTGATTTGTTCGCGCTTGAGGCGGGACATGCCTGCTGGGTTGCCAAACACGGTGCTGGCATCTTCGGCAGAAGAAGAACGTCCCGCGAAACCTGTCCCCATGCTGCTGATGCTTTGTTCGTTGAGTGCAAAGCCGGCAGCGAACAGTTGGCTGGAAGCGAAAGCAACGGCTAAGCCGAGGGAGGTTTTGAGCATTACTTTTTTCATTATTAGAAACTCCTTGGGATCTCCGGGGCGAAAAGCTACCAACAAATCACGCGCCGCGCTATAGCCTCAATCACAGGAGATAGAGCGGTTTTGTAGGACAATCCGACCAAAATTCCTTTTTTTCCGGTAAATGTGTAGGGCGTTTCTTAAGATGCCTGTGGAAACTTCTGATCAATACACAGATGCCAGGCCTGAGTGAAGTCGCGCAAGCGACCTTGGGGGTGGAAAATTTGCCGCCAGATGCGCGCCTGGCCCAGCAGATCGTCGGCGGCAGGCAAGGGCGTTGATTGCGCCTCTATGAGCATCCAGGCAATGGCGGTGGAGTAGCGCAGGTTGACTGCAAGTTCCAGGTGCGGCCCACCCAGGAACGCGTGCTGGCTCGCCAGGCCGCGTACCAGGCTGGCTAGCTCCGGATCACGGGCGAGGAAATCATCCCAGACGGCTTGGTGGCGATGCTCGCCGATGCGGTAGAGGCCGTGGCCACGGCGGTCATGCAGGGCGGAGCCGAGCGCGGATTGGCTGGCTGCGATGCCCAGCAAAAGGGCTTCGGCACTGGCACAGTGACGATCAAGGTAGACCAAGGTTGGTCGAATCACATACTGACACAATTCATTCGCCGCAATACCCATGATGCCCTCGAGCAGTAAGGGACCGACGGGCGCTGGAGCTTGGCAGCTGGTGAGTGTTCAGGCCCGCCGGAAGCGGTAAGCACCGCTCGAGTTGAAGTGTAGTGTGATAATCATGGTGTAAAGGGCTGTTTTTAAATCGATTGCTGCCTGACGTTCTGCGCTATATGCCCTGCGGCACTTAAGCAAAGAACGAACAGGTAGCGTGCGACGCGGTGCATTCAGCGCTTGAATGCACCTCTATTCGCCGCTCACGCGGTGAGCGACTGGCGGGTCCGGGCGATGACGGCTTGCAGCGGTTCCGAGCGGCTGTACTGCTCTGGGTACAGGCGTTCGGTGTGACAGGCGATGCCGTGCTCGTCCACCAGGGTGAAGCTGAAATTGCCCTTGCGTGGGGCGGTGATCAGGCACTTCAACGGGGAGAAGGCCTGGGAAAGGGTGCCAATGGCAGCCTGAATTTGATGATGAGTATGCATATTGTTGGAGGTTCCTGCTTTAAACACGGGAGTTATGATCCGTGCATGATAGAAACGTTCCAGTGACGCCTTTATTAAGGGACGAACGAACCTGACTGGAACAGGGCAGCCAGAGGAGGCGCAATCAAAAGTGGGCGCTTGGGCTGACTGGTAGGTACTTCAGAGGGCAGGCAGCATGCCGGGGCCAAGGTTCTAGGCCATCGGTATGGAATCCTGATCAATCTGTCACGTGATTCGTGCTTGAACAGCGCGGGGCTGGCGAGAGAATCATCGAAAGGGCCGGTCCTGGTTTCAGCAGTGATGCTCTTGGGGGGAGCTCTACTGCAAGGACGCTTCTGGCCAGAATTGACTTTCAGCTTGGTACTAACGAGGGGCACCTTACCGGAACTCGGCGGGCTTTGCAAGCCTTGCGTCACTCCCTCAGGTAGCCGAGCAGTATGGCGCTTCTTTCGCGCCGTGGGAAGAGGGGGCAAGTGGCCGGCGACCGGCCGGATGTACCAATTTCGTGCATTCGAATGCGGGTTTTCGGTGCACTTGTTCACATTCGAGGCGAGGGTTGTAACAGCCCGGCAACAGCCCCGCAGAAGCTCGCCAATGCCTTGACTGGCACCTTAAGTCAATGAAAAAAAACACTAATTTTAGCTGGTGAAAAAATCGACAGTTTGACTGCAAGCCCCATTTCATAGGGGTTTGCGGGGTCAATACGGGGGTTGTCCACCGAGTTATCCACAGGAACTGTGGATTGTCCCGAGCGCTTGCTCTAGGACGGGTGTGCCAGCAAATATCAGAACTGTCCGACAATCATCAGGCACCAGCGGACCGGTTGGTCATCCACTTGGAAACGTCAAGAAAAGATCGGTGAAAATTTTTTTCAACCCTCCAAAAATCGACAGGCCATCTGGCAGAAAAAAGAGTAGAGTGGCGCGCCTTTCGAGCTGCCATTCCTGTTTGTGATGAAATTTCGCGGTAAACATCTCGCCAGCCCCGCTGTGACGCAACCAGCCCATTCGCCCAAACGCTTTTCCATGAAAGTGGCTTTATGGCTGCTCGATAACCCGCGCCTGGGCGACAAGCCTCAGGTCAAGCATCTGGCCGGCCGGCTGCTCAAGCAGCCCGCGCGCCAGGGTGTGGTGGTGGCCCAGAGCCGCTTGGGGCAGATGCTCTGCCGCGATTGCGGCAATGCCCGCGACCGGCGTATCGGCCAGGACCTGCTGCGCCAGGCTGCGCGGGCCGGTGATCAGCGGGCGCAGGTGGAGTATGCGCGGCTGTGCCAGGCCGATGCGCCACAGCAGGCGCCAGAGCAAGCAGACTGATAAGCTGCAGCTCATTTGCAACGGTTTTTCGGGGTAAGCATGGCAGTGGATCTGACCAGCATTCTGCTGGGCTTGGTGGCAGGCGCCTTGCCTTGCCTGGGGTGGGTCATGCACGTGCAGCGTCGCCACAGCGCCCGGCAGGGCGAGCAGGCCTTGCTCGAAGAGCGCCTCAATGGCGCCCAGCTGGCGCAGGCTGGCCTGCAGGCGCAGCTGGATGCCAGCCGCGACGAGGTCAGCGACCTCAGTGAAGCCAACGCCGTCAAGCAGGCTCAGCTGGCCGCCCAAGGCCGTGAGCTCGAGCTATTGCAGGTCGACCGCGACAATGCCCGTGACGCAGCCCACGCCTGGCACCTGGAACGGGCCAGCCGTGAAGCCGAATTGCGCCGCCTGGAGGCTCAGGGCGCACGGCTGGAGGCTGAATTGCGCGAGCAGCAGGACAGCCACCAGCAACGCCTGGAAGACTTGCAGGAAGCCCGCGATACCCTGCGCGCCCAGTTTGCCGACCTGGCCACGAAAATCTTCGATGAGCGCGAGCAACGCTTTGCCCAGACCAGCCAGCAGCACCTGGGCCAGTTGCTCGACCCGCTCAAGGAGCGCATCCAGGCCTTTGAAAAGCGCGTCGAGGAAAGCTACCAGCAAGAAGCGCGTGAACGTTTCTCGCTGGGCAAGGAGCTGGAGCGCCTGCAGCAGCTCAACCAGCGCCTGTCCGACGAAGCCACCAACCTCACCCAGGCGCTCAAGGGCCAGAAGACCCAGGGCAACTGGGGCGAATTGATCCTCGAGCGCGTGCTGGAACATGCCGGCCTGGAGAAGGGCCGTGAGTACCAGACCCAGGTCAGCCTGAAAAGCGCCGACGGCGAGCGCTTCCAGCCTGACGTGCTGATCCTGCTGCCGGGCGACAAACAGGTGGTGGTCGACGCCAAGGTCAGTCTGACCGCCTATCAACAGTATGTCAGCAGCAGCGACGAGAACGCGCTCAAGCAGCACGTGCAGTCGCTGCGCAGCCACGTCAAAGGCTTGTCGAGCAAGGACTACAGCCGCCTCGAAGGCCTGCACAGCCTGGATTTCGTGTTGCTGTTCGTGCCCATCGAAGCGGCGTTTTCGGCAGCCTTGCAGGCCGAGCCGAACCTGTTCCAGGAAGCGTTCGACCGGCAGATCGTGATCGTCAGCCCAACCACCTTGCTCGCCACGTTACGGGTGATCGACAGCCTGTGGAAGCAGGAGCGCCAAGGGCAGAACGCCCGCGAGATCGCCGAGCGCGCCGGTTGGCTGTACGACAAGTTCGTGCTGTTCATCCAGGACCTGGACGAGCTGGGCAGCCGCCTGCAGCAGGTCGACAAGGCCTACGCTGCGGCGCGCAATAAACTCTGCGAAGGGCGCGGCAACCTGGTCAGCCGCAGCGAACAGCTCAAGCTGCTCGGCGCCCGTGCCAGCAAGAGCCTGCCGGCCGACCTGCTGGAACGGGCACTGACGGATGAAAAACTGCCGGACGAGGCCGTTACTGAACCAGGCTCAGATGGCGATTGAGCAGGGCGCGCAGGGCCGCCGGCTTGACCGGCTTGGCCAGGTAGTCCAGGCCGGCGGCGTGCACCGTGGCCAGCGTTTCCTTGCTGCCGTCGGCACTGATCACCACGCCCGGCACCGGCTCACCCAGGCGGGCACGTAGCCAGCCCATCAGCGCGGTGCCGGTATCGCCGTCATCCAGGTGGTAGTCCACCAGCGCCAGGTGCGGGCGCATGCCCTCGCTCAGCAAGGCCTCGCATTCGGCGCGGTTGCGCGCTGTCCATACCGTGCAGCCCCAGCGGTTGAGCAGGCTGTTCATGCCGATCAGGATGCTGTCTTCGTTGTCGATGCACAGCACCTGCAGGCCGCCCAGCGGCTGGCTGGCCTGTTCTACCGGTGCTGTCGGCGCGACTGCGGCCTGGCGGGCGATTGGCACGCTGACGCGGAACACCGTGCCTTTACCAGGCCATGAGCGCACTTGTAGCGGGTGGCCAAGCACCCGGCACAGGCCGTCGGCAATCGCCAGGCCGAGCCCCAGGCCTTTTTCAGCGCGGGTCTGGTGGCTGTCCAGGCGTTTGAACTCCTGGAAAATCACCTGCAGCTTGTCATCGGCAATGCCCGGCCCGCGGTCCCACACTTCCAGCCACAGCTGCTCACCCTGGCGGCGTGCACCCAGCAATATCGGGCTCTTGCCATAGCGCAGGGCATTGGTAAGGAAGTTCTGCAGCACCCGGCGCAGCAGTTTCATGTCGCTGTCTACCCGCAAGCGGCTGCCGCGCAGGCGGAACTCCAAGCCTTTCTCGGCGGCCAGCACCTTGAATTCGGCGCCCAGCGTGTCGAACAGGTCGTTGAGGGCGAACGGCTTGGCGTCCGGGGTGATCTTGCCGTTTTCCAGGCGCGAGATATCCAGCAAGTCGCTGATCAGTTCCTCTGCCGAGCGCAGCGAACTGTCCATGTGCTGGACCAGCTGCTGGGCTTCATCGTTCAGGCCCTCGGCGTGCTGCGACAGGGCGGCGGAGAACAGCCGTGCGGCATTGAGGGGTTGCATCAGGTCGTGGCTGACCGCTGCCAGGAAGCGGGTCTTGGACTTGCTGACCGCTTCTGCCTGGCTCTTGGCTTCCGACAACGCCTGGTTGAGCTGCGACAGTTCATGGGTGCGCTCGGCCACGCGCTGCTCCAGCCCCTCGTTGGCGTCGCGCAACGCCTGTTCGGCCTCGCGGAAGGGGGTAATGTCGGTGAAGCTCATGACGAAGCCACCCCCAGGCATCGGGTTGCCGATCAGCTCGATCACCCGGCCATTGGGGAACAGCCGTTCGGACGAATGCGCACGGCCCTGACGCATCCAGTGCAGGCGCCGGGCCACGTGCACCTGTGCCTCGCCCGGGCCGCACAGGCCGCGTTCGGCGTTGTAGCGGATGATGTCGGCAATCGGCCGACCGACGCTGATCAGCCCGTCGGGGTAGTTGAACAGTTCCAGGTAACGGCGGTTCCAGGCCACCAGGTGAAGGTTCTGGTCGACCACGCTGATGCCCTGGTTGATGTTCTCGATGGCGCCTTGCAGCAGTGCGCGGTTGAACTGCAGTACCTCGCTGGCTTCGTCGGCGATACGCACCACGTCTTCCAGCTGCATGTCGCGGCCTTCGATGGCCGCCTTGACCACGGCGCGGGTCGAGGAGCTGCCGAGCACGCCGGCGAGCAGGCGTTCGGTGTGTTCGATCCAGTCGCCGTCGGCGTTCTGGTTGGGGTTGAAGCCCTTGCCCTGGCGGTAGGCGAAGCGGATGAAGCTTTGCCGTGCACGTTCCTCGCCGACAAAGCGCGAAGCCAGCGTCAGCAAGTCATCGATCTGCACTGCCAGCAGCGGTTTGCCATTGGGCCGCGCGCTGGTCTGCTGGCCGATGAACCGCCCGGCCTGCCAGTGCTCCGACACGCGAGTGCGTGACAGCATCGAGACCCAGGCGAATAAGGTGAAGTTGCCCGCCAGCGACAGCACCACGCCTTGCGTGAGGGGTGTGATCGGCAGGCTCAGTGGGTTGCCATGCAGCCAGGCAAGGCCTGGGAACAGCTCCAGCGACCAGCCGAGGCTGTGGGCGGTGATCGGCAGCACCAGGGTGTAGAACCACAGGAAAATGCCCGCCGCCAGGCCGGCGAACACGCCGCGGCGGTTGGCCTGCTTCCAGTACAGCGCGCCAAGCATGGCCGGGGTCAGTTGGGTGACGGCGGCGAAGGCGATCTGGCCGATGGTCGCCAGGCTTGCGGTGGAGCCCAGCAGGCGATAGCTGACGTAGGCCAGCAGCAGGATCACCACGATGGTCACCCGACGCACCGACAGCATCCAGTGGCGGAACACCTCGAACGGCCGTTCGGCGTTGTTGCGGCGCAGCAGCCAAGGCAGGAGCATGTCGTTGGAGACCATGGTCGACAGCGCCACAGCCTCGACGATGACCATGCCGGTGGCGGCCGAGGCGCCGCCGATGAAGGCCAGCAAGGCCAGGCTCGGGTGCGCTTCGGCCAGCGGCAGGCTGATCACGAACGAGTCGGAAATCACCGTACCGGGCAGCAGCATCTGCCCGGCCAGGGCAATCGGCACCACGAACAGCGCGGCCAGGGCCAGGTACATCGGGAACACCCAGCGCGCCAGGCGCATGTCCTGCGGCTCGATGTTCTCCACCACGGTCACGTGGAACTGCCGCGGCAGGCAGATGATCGCCATCATCGCCACGGCGGTCTGCACCACCATCGACGGCCAGTTGATGGTCTCCTGCCAGTAGCTTTCCAGGTGGATCGACTGGCGCGCCTGGGTGAACAGGTCATCAAAGCCGTCATACAGGTTGAACACCACGAACACGCCGACCGCAAGGAAGGCCAGCAGCTTGATCAGCGACTCGAAGGCAATCGCCAGGACCATGCCGCGGTGGTGCTCGGTGACGTCCAGGCTGCGCGTGCCGAAGACGATGGCGAACAGCGCCAGCACCAGCGACACCACCAGCGCCGTGTCCTGCACCCGGGTGCCGGTGGCGTCGGCATTGGCGCCGATCAGCAGGTTGACGCCAAGCACGATGCCCTTGAGCTGCAGGGCGATGTAGGGCAACACGCCCACCAGGCAGATCAGCGCTACCACCACTGCCAGCGTCTGTGACTTGCCATAGCGGGCGGCGATGAAGTCGGCGATCGAGGTGATGTTCTGTTGCTTGCTGATCAGCACCATCTTCTGCAGCACCCAGGGCGCGAGCAGCAGCAGCAGGATCGGGCCAAGGTAGATCGGCAGGAACGCCCACAACTGTTCCGCTGCCTGGCCGACCGCACCAAAGAACGTCCAGCTGGTGCAGTACACCGCCAGTGACAAGCTGTACACCCAGGCGCGCAGGCGCGGCGGCAGCGGCGTGCTGCGGCGGTCGCCATAGAAGGCGATGGCGAACATGACGGCCATATAGGCCAGGGCGACCACGGCGATCAGCCCGCTGGACAACGACATGAAAACTCCGAAGCAAGAAAGATAACGCGGTCCCGATCAACCAGTTTGGCACGCAGGTGAGCGTTCGTCAGCGCAGACGATGGTTGTAGGCGCACCGGTGCGGCGCTGCGGCTGGCCGGTGAAGAGGCCTGCACAGGCGACCAGCGGAGGATTGACACCCTGCCATCCAGCGGGAATACTCTCGGAAAAATTCATATATATGTTTATATAACAAGACGAGAGCGACCATGCCCCCACTGTCCGGTGATGCTCGACTGCCCCGCTACCAGCAACTGCGCGACCACCTGATCGAGCAGATTGCCAATAACCGCTGGCGCCCCGGCGAAGCGATCCCCACCGAAGCGGCACTGGCGACCGAGTTCGACATGTCCGTCGGCACTGTGCGCAAGGCCGTCGACGTGCTGGTGGCCGAAGGGGTGCTGGAACGCCAGCAAGGCCGCGGCACCTTTATCCGCCGCCCGCAGTTCCAGTCTTCGCTGTTCCGCTTCTTCCGTTTCGAAACCGCCAACGGCGAACGGGTGATGCCGCAAAGCCGCATCCTCTCCATCGAGCCCGTACCGGCGCCGTCAGCGGTGGCCGAGGCGTTGGGGCTGGCGGCCGAGGCCGAGGTGATCCGTATCGTTCGTACCCGTCTGCTCGGCGCTCAGCCAGTGCTGGCTGAAGAAATCTGGCTGCCGCGCCAGACCTTCCAGCCGCTGCTCGAGGTCGAGCTGCAGAGCAAGGGCCCGCTGCTTTACCCGATCTACGAAGAACTGTGCGGCCAGGTAGTCGCCTACGCCGAGGAAACCCTGACCGCCGAGGCGGTCGATGCGGCGCATGGGCGCTTGCTGCAACTGCCGGCCGACAGCCCGGTGGTGGTGATCGAGCGCCTGGCCCGTGACTACGCCGGCAAACCGTTGGAATGGCGCCGCTCGCGTGGCCATGCCCAGCACTTCCGGTACCGCATCGACATTCGCTGACCCCGGCTGTTTCGCCCTGTTACCCGTCTGCGCCGTTCTGCCACGGCGCGGTGGCTTCGCCTGCCCGGTCGCCAGCGTGCCCAGAGCTTCGGTACGCCCGGCCGTCACACACACGACCAAGAAGGATAAAAATCATGTTCAGCTGGTACCGCCAGATCACCTCAAGGGAACGCAAGACGTTCTGGGCCTGCTTCGGCGGCTGGTCGCTCGATGCGCTGGAAGTGCAGATGTTCGGCCTGGCCATCCCGGCGCTGATTGCCGCGTTCTCCCTGACCAAAGGCGACGCCGGCCTGATCAGCGGCCTCACCCTGGTCACCTCGGCCATCGGTGGCTGGCTCGGCGGCACCCTGTCGGACCGTTACGGCCGCGTGCGTACCCTGCAGTGGATGATCCTCTGGTTCTCCTTCTTTACCTTCCTGTCGGCATTCGTCACCGGCTTCTACCCGCTGCTGATCGTCAAGGCCATGCAAGGCTTTGGCATCGGCGGCGAGTGGGCAGCGGGGGCGGTGTTGATGGCCGAGACCATCAACCCGAAATACCGCGGCAAGGTCATGGGCACGGTGCAGAGCGCCTGGGCCGTGGGCTGGGGGCTGGCGGTGGCGCTGTTCACGCTGATCTACTCGTTGGTGCCGGCGGAATACGCCTGGCGGGTGATGTTCTTCGTCGGCCTGCTGCCGTCGCTGCTGATCATCTGGGTGCGCCGCAACGTTGATGAGCCAGACAGCTTCCAACGCCTGCAGAAGGAAAAGGCCATACCGGTCAGCTTCTTCAAATCGATGGCGGGCATCTTCCGCCCCGAGCTGCTGCGCGTGACCCTGCTTGGCGGCCTGTTGGGGCTGGGGGCTCACGGCGGCTACCATGCGGTGATGACCTGGTTGCCGACCTTCCTCAAGACTGAGCGCAACCTTTCGGTGCTGAACTCCGGCGGCTACCTGGCGGTGATCATCTTCGCCTTCTGGTGCGGTTGCGTGATCAGCGGCCTGCTGATCGACCGCATCGGCCGACGCAAGAACATCCTGCTGTTCGCCCTGTGCTGCGTGCTGACCGTGCAGGCTTATGTGTTCTTCCCGCTGACCAACACCCAGATGCTGTTCCTGGGCTTCCCGCTGGGCTTCTTCGCCGCCGGTATTCCGGCCAGCCTGGGGTCGTTCTTCAACGAACTGTACCCGGCCGATGTGCGCGGCGCCGGTGTTGGCTTCTGCTACAACTTCGGCCGTGTGCTGTCGGCAGTGTTCCCGTTTCTGGTCGGCCACATGAGCGAGTCCATGTCGCTGGGCAGCGCGATCGGCATCGACGCGGGGATCGCCTACGGCGTAGCCATGATCGCCGCACTGTGCCTGCCGGAAACCCGCGGCCGCAATCTTGAGGCCACGCCCGCGCCACACCTGGCCGGCGCTGCCGCCAAGTAAACCTGACCCTTTTCCCGACTGAAAACCATGCCCGACGTTCCAGCTTCATTGATTACCGCCATCGACAGCCACGCCCACGTCTTCAGCCGTGGCCTGAACCTGGCCAGCGAGCGCCGCTACGCGCCGAGTTACGACGCGCCGCTGGGCGATTACCTGGGCCAGTTGCAGGGCCATGGCTTCAGCCATGGCGTGCTGGTGCAGCCTAGTTTCCTGGGCACCGACAACCGTTACCTGCTCAGCGCCCTGCAGACCGTGCCGGGGCAGTTGCGCGGGGTGGTGATGCTGGAGCAGGACGTCGAGCGCCAAGCCCTGGAAGAAATGGCCGGCCTTGGGGTCAGGGGCGTGCGCCTGAATCTCATGGGCCAGGCCTTGCCTGATCTGCGTGCCAGGCAATGGCAAACCTTGTTGGAACGCATCGGCGAGCAGGGCTGGCACGTGGAGCTGCACCGCCATGTGGCGGACATTCCAGCGCTGGTTCGGGCACTGGAACCGTATGGCCTGAATATCGTCGTCGACCATTTTGGCCGGCCCGACGCACGCCTGGGCTTGGGGCAGCCGGGGTTTGCCGAGCTGCTGACACTGGGTGGCAAGGGCAGGGTCTGGGTCAAGGTGTCCGGCATCTATCGCCTGGAGGGTTCGCCGGAGCACAACCTGGCGTTTGCGCGCCAGGCGCTGGGGGCCCTTGAGGCGCACTATGGTGCCGAGCGTTTGATGTGGGGCAGTGACTGGCCGCATACCCAGCATGAATCGGCGGTGAGCTTTGCCGCGGTGGTCGAGCAGTTCGAGGCGCTGGGGTGTTCGGCCGAACTGCGTCGGGCGCTGTTGGTGGATACGGCGCGGGGGTTGTTCGAGTTCGAGTGATGCAGCGTCAGTGCTGGCCTTATCGCGGGCAAGCCCGCTCCTACAGGTATCGCGCAGCCTCAGGTTCAGCGGGGTACCTGTAGGAGCGGGCTTGCCCGCGATGAGGCCGTTACTGCCCGCCCAACTATCAGAACCGGAACCGGCTGATCATCTGCTGCAACTGCCCACCGAGGCGCGCAAGCTCGACACTGGATGCAGAAGTCTGCTGGCTGGCCTCAGCCGTCTGCTCTGAAATATCCCTCACCGTCACCACGCTGCGGCTGATCTCTTCGGCCACCGCACTTTGCTGCTCCGAGGCTGCAGCAATCTGCTGGTTCATCAGCTGGATCCCCGACACCCGTTGGGTAATCCCCTCCAGCGCCACACCCGCTTCACGCACCAGTGCCACGCTGCTCTCGGTCAGGCTCTGGCTCTGCTCCATCAGCTCGCTCACCGAGCGGGTGCCTTGTTCCAGGCTGCCGATCGCCGACTCGATCTCCAGGGTCGACGCCTGGGTGCGCTGGGCCAGGCTGCGCACTTCATCCGCCACCACGGCAAAGCCCCGGCCTGCCTCACCTGCACGGGCCGCCTCGATCGCGGCATTGAGCGCCAGCAAGTTGGTCTGCTCGGCCACGGCCTTGATCACGTCCATCACCTTGCCGATGCGCTGGCTCTCGCTGCGCAGTGCACCCATGGCTTCGCCGGTGGCGTCCACCTGGCTGGCCAGGCGGCCGATCTGCGCGACGGCGCGGTTGACCACGCTGTCGCCTTCGCGGGCTTCTTCATCCGTGGCACTGGCCGCGAGCGAAGCCTCGCCGGCATTGCGCGCCACCTCGTGCACGGTGGCGGCCATTTCCTGCATGGCGGTGGCCACCTGGTCGGTTTCGACCTTCTGGTTGTTGGCCCCGGCGCTGGTCTGCTCAGTGATCGCCGACAGCTCCTCGGTGGCACTGGCAATCTGCGAAATGCCGTCGCGCACCTGGGCGATCAGCTCGCGCAGGTTGCGGGTCATGCCCTGCAGGGCATTCTGCAACTGGCCGACTTCGTCGCGGCGGCGGCTGGCAGGTTGCTCGCTGAGGTCACCGGCGGCCACCTGCTGCATGGCGCGCAAGGCGTGCTGCAGCGGGGTGCTGATCTGCCGGGCGATGACCACGGCGGCGAGGATGCCGATCAACAGCGCCAATACCGTGGTGATGATCTGCAGGTTCCTGGCGAACTGGCTGTCGCTGACCACCGACACCGCCTGGGCATCGAGCAGTTGGCCGATCAGGCCGTTAAGCGTGTCGATGCCTGCAGCCATGGCGGCGCGGTACTCGACCAGTTTGCTGACTTCACCACGAAACGCCTCTACCGCTTCGGCGTAAGCGCGCACCTGCTGGTTCATCGTGGTGAATTGCTCGGCGAAGCCGCCATTGAACCGCGCCACCAGGCCGGGCAGGTCGTTCACCGTGGTGGCGATCTGCGCGTTCATCAGCTGTTCGGTGTCAGCGTTGGTGTTACCCGTGTAGCCGCGCACGTGGTAGCGCAGCAGGATCAGGTTTTCGCGTATCTGGTTGATCGCTTCGCTGCGCACAAAGCGCTGCTCGGCGTCGGGCAGGGCGCGGACCTGCTTGCGAATCGCCTCGATGCTGGCGAACGCGTTGCTGGCGAGGGTGCCCATTTCCTTCTGCGCTGCGCGCATCTTCTGGTACGACTGAAAGCTGTTTGCCTGGTCGGCGGCATAACCGTTCAGCGTCTGCTCGGCCTTGCCGACCAGCGCGAGGCTCTGTGGCTTGACCAGCGCCCCGCGCAATTGCGCCAGCGGCGCCTGAAACGCCTGCAGTGCCTGTTGCAACGCCTTGCCTTCGCTCTCCGCGCCGTTGGCCATGGCATGGCGCAGGCGCGCTTCGCGCAGGTCACCCAGTGCATCGTTGAGGCGCGAGACGTCGCTGACCACTTCACTGCGCCGCACCAGGCTACCGAGGCCGTTCCAACCGATCAGCGACTGGATCAAGGTCAGGCACAGCACCAGGCCGAAACCGAGAAAAAGTTTGTGGGCGATTTTCACGTCGCCGAACCAGGTAAACATATACTGCTGAGCTCCTTTTCTTATGCGTTGGAGGAGACCGGAGGTCTGTTACTTCTGTCAGATATAGTCATCTATATGAATTATCGGCAGATGTAACAAAATCTGTAATCAATGAGGAGGCAATCTGCTATTAGGCCATGCACGGGTTGTTGGCCCCGGCGTCCACGACTTGCCAGCGCCAGTGTTTCCCGTGCAGATTTGTGGCTTGTTGCGGCCTGCGGGCCTCCAATGACTAAAGCCCCTCAGGGAACAAGGACGATGAGTCATTCCTCGCAATTCACCTTGCTCGGCAAACGGCGCTTCCTGCCGTTTTTCATCACCCAGTCGCTGGGTGCCTTCAACGACAACCTGTTCAAGCAATCGCTGATCCTGGCGATCCTGTTCAAGCTCAGCCTTGGCGATGGCGACCGATCGATCTGGGTCAACCTCTGCGCCTTGCTGTTTATCCTGCCGTTTTTCCTGTTCTCGGCGCTGGGTGGCCAGTTTGGCGAAAAGTTCGCCAAGGACGCGCTGATCCGCGCGATCAAGCTGGCCGAAATCGCCATCATGGCCATCGGCGCGCTGGGCTTTGTCACCAACCACCTGGCGCTGATGCTGGTGGCCCTGTTCGGCATGGGCACCCACTCGGCGCTGTTCGGCCCGGTGAAATACTCGATCCTGCCCCAGGCCCTGCGTGAAGAAGAGCTGGTTGGCGGCAATGGCCTGGTGGAGATGGGTACCTTCCTTGCCATCCTGGCCGGCACCATCGGCGCCGGGGTGATGATGGCCAGCGACAGCTACGCCACGGTGGTGGCGGGCGGGGTGGTCGGCACCGCAGTGCTGGGCTACCTGGCCAGCCGCTGGATCCCCCGCGCCGCAGCGGTATCACCGCAGATGCCACTGGACTGGAACATCTTCAAGCAGTCCTGGGTGATCCTGCGCATGGGCCTGGGCCAGCCGCCAGCGGTGTCGCGCTCGATCGTCGGCAACTCGTGGTTCTGGTTTGTCGGGGCCATTTACCTGACCCAGATCCCGGCCTACGCCAAGGACTGGCTGCACGGTGACGGCACGGTGGTGACATTGGTGCTGACCCTGTTTTCGGTGGGTATCGCCCTGGGCTCGCTGCTGTGCGAACGCCTGAGTGGGCGCAAGGTCGAGATCGGCCTGGTGCCGTTTGGCTCGTTCGGCCTGACCCTGTTCGGCCTGCTGTGGTGGTGGCATTCCGGCGATGTGCCGGCTGCTGCAGTGCCGCACGACTGGTTGCAATTGCTGGGCATGGGCCAGGCCTGGTGGATCCTCGTGTCCATCGTCGGGTTGGGGGTGTTCGGCGGCTTCTACATCGTGCCGCTGTATGCGCTGATCCAGGCGCGTACTGCCGAAGACCAGCGGGCGCGAGTGATCGCGGCCAACAACATTCTCAATGCCTTGTTCATGGTGGTGTCGGCGGTCCTTACCATCGTGTTGATGGGCCTCGCCGACTTGAGCATCCCGCAGCTGTTCCTGGTGGTGTCGCTGCTCAATATCCTGGTCAACGCCTATATCTTCAGGATCGTGCCCGAATTCACCATGCGCTTCCTGATCTGGCTGCTCAGCCATTCGATGTACCGCGTGGAGCACCGTGACCTCGAGCGCATCCCCGACGAAGGCGCGGCGCTGCTGGTGTGCAACCACGTGTCGTTCGTCGATGCGCTGCTGCTCGGCGGGGCGATCCGTCGGCCTATCCGTTTCGTCATGTACTACAAGATCTACAACCTGCCGGTGCTCAACTTCGTGTTCCGCACCGCCGGCGCCATTCCAATTGCCGGGCGCAATGAGGACGCTGCCATCTATGAACGCGCGTTCGCCCGCATCGCCCAATACCTGGCGGCGGGGGAGGTGGTGTGCATCTTCCCGGAAGGCAAGCTGACCGGCGATGGCGAGATCGATGTATTCAGGGGCGGTGTCAGCCGCATTCTGGAAGAAACCCCGGTACCGGTGATCCCGTTGGCGCTGCAGGGGCTGTGGGGCAGTTTCTTCAGCCGTGATCCCGGCAAGGGCTTCTTCAAGCGCTTGTGGTCGCGCGTGACCATCGTGGCGGGCGCCGCCATCCCGCTGGAGGCGGCGCAGCCAGAGCTGTTGCGTGAGCAAGTCAGCCGCTTGCGCGGCGACCTGCGCTAAGCGGGGGTGGTCAGCTGGCGCTGACTTTCAGGCCGATCAGGCCGCAGACGATCAGCGCCACACTGACCAGACGCACCAGGGCCATGGATTCGCCGAACAGGATGATCCCCGCGATCACCGTGCCCACTGCGCCCACGCCGGTCCAGATGGCATAGGCGGTGCCCAGTGGCAGTTCTTTCATGGCAAGGCCCAGCAGGCCCAGGCTGATGACCATGGCGCCGACGGTGAGCACGGTGGGGAGTGGGCGGGTGAAGCCGTCGGTGTATTTGAGGCCGACAGCCCAGCCAACCTCGAACAGGCCGGCGAAGAACAGGATGATCCAGGACATGAGTGTGTCTCCATCGTTTGAATGATGGGGCCGTCCCCGGAATGGTCACGCGGTGCGTCGTGAGGCCGTCCTCACAGTGGGCACCAGAGTGCCCATTCGCAGGTGAGATGGCAAGTCAGTGGCGCACAGGCTCGCCGTTTTCAGCTTCAGCTGAAGGCGCCTCCATCCGCCGGAACCAGGTCGAAAGCAGTGCCCCGGAAATATTGTGCCAAACGCTGAACAGCGCACTCGGCACCGCCGCCAGCGGCGAGAAGTGCGCCGCTGCCAGCGCCGCCCCCAACCCCGAGTTCTGCATCCCCACCTCCAGTGCCAGCGATTTGCGCTGCGCCAGTGGCAGTTTGCAGAACTTGCCGGTGAGGTAGCCCAGCAGGTAACCAAAGCTGTTGTGCAGCACCACCACCGCCATGATCAGCAGCCCCGATTCGGCGATCTTCGCCTGGCTGGCTGCCACCACCGCGCAGACGATCATGACGATGCTCACCACCGACACCAGCGGCAGCACCTGCACTGCCAGCTGCACCCGCGTACCCAGCAGGCGCTGGGCCAGCACGCCGAGCACAATCGGCAGCATCACCAGCTGCAGGATCGACCAGAACATGTCCATGAAGGACACTGGCAGCCAGGCCGAGGCCAGGAACCAGATCAGCGTCGGGGTCAGCAGTGGTGCCAGCAGGGTGGTCACCGCAGCGATCGCCACTGCCAGCGCCAGGTCGCCCTTGGACAGCCACACCATTACATTCGATGCCGTGCCGCTCGGGCAACAGCCGACCAGGATCACGCCCACGGCGATTTCCGCTGGCAGCTGGAACAACTGGCAGAGCAGCCAGGCCATGCCGGGCATGATCACGAAGTGCGCAACCACCCCGAGCGCCACGCGCCAGGGCTGGCGGGCGAGGGCGGCGAAGTCGTCGAGTTTGAGGGTCAGGCCCATGCCGAACATCACCAGGCCCAGCAGCGGCACGATGGCAACCTTGAGCGCGATGAACCATTGCGGTTGCAGGAAGGCCAGGCAGGCGAACACCAGCACCCAGAGCGCGAAGGTGTTGCCGACGAAGCGGCTGAAGGCGGCGAGTGCGCGCATGGGCAAGTCCTTGTACTTATAGATGTGATTTTCGATGGCCTCTTCGCGGGCAAGTCGGATCGCCGCACCGCCGCTCCGACTTGACCGCGAAAGGCCGGTGCTGGCGCAGCATACTTCACGGCCAGCACCGGTAGATCATCCTGCTCAGACCCCTTGCGGAATCTCTTCCCCACCCAGTGCTTCGAACAGCACCGGCAGGAATTCGCTGAAGGTCATCATCATCAGCAGGAAGCTGGCGTCGAACTGCTGCGCGGCTTCATCACCACCATCCTGTTCGGCCTGCTCCTGCAGCAGTTCCTCGAACTTCAGGCGCTTGATGACCATCTTGTCGTCCAGCACGAACGACAGTTTGTCCTGCCAGGCCAGGGCAAGCTGGGTCACCACCTTGCCGGTGCTCAGGTGCAGCTGGATTTCCTCGCCGGTCAGGTCCTGGCGCTTGCAGCGCACGATGCCGCCGTCTTCTGCGGTGTCGCGCAGTTCGCATTCGTCCAGTACATAGAAGCCTTCGGCGGCCTGTTGCGACTTGACCCAGTCGGTCATGGTCGCGACCGGGGCGATTTTCACGGTGGCCGGGCGCACCGGCAGCGAGCCCATCACTTCGCGCAGGGTCGACAGCAGGTCTTCGGCGCGCTTGGCGCTGGCCGAGTTGACCAGGATCATGCCCAGGCGCGGGGCGATGGCCGCGAAGATCATCGAGCGGCGGATGAACGCACGCGGCAAGAACGCCTGGATGATCTCGTCCTTGATCTGGTCGCGTTCCTTTTTATAGACCTTGCGCATCTGCTCGGTCTCGATCTCTTCGACTTTCTCTTTAACCGCATCGTTGACGACACTGCTTGGCAGGATGCGTTCTTCCTTGCGTGCGGCAATCAGCAGGAATTCGCCGCTGACATGCACCAGGGGAGCGTCTTCGCCTTTGCCGAACGGCGCGACGAAACCATAGGTGGTCAGCTCCTGGCTGGCGCAGGGGCGGGCCGGCTTGCTGGCCAGGGCGGCTTCCAGTGCTTCAGCCTCGAACGGCACTTCCTGGGTGAGGCGGTAGGACAGCAGGTTCTTGAACCACATGAGGGTGAGTCTCTCCTTAATGCATAAGGGGGGCATTATTCTCCGAGCAGCCGTTCCAGGCCAGCCCTGTCACAGGGCCAGCAGTGGTAAAGCGGCAGGAAACGGCTGATTACGCTAGGTCTTTGAAAGGCCTGGGAATTTTTTTTAGAAAAGTTGAAAAATGTGCTTGCCAGGGTGCCACTCCCTCCGTAGAATGCGCGCCACACCGAGACGAAGGGTGATTAGCTCAGCCGGGAGAGCATCTGCCTTACAAGCAGAGGGTCGGCGGTTCGATCCCGTCATCACCCACCACTCGATGTATAGCGCAGCGGTAGTTCAGTCGGTTAGAATACCGGCCTGTCACGCCGGGGGTCGCGGGTTCGAGTCCCGTCCGCTGCGCCATATTCAACTTCCAGGGCCCACTGAACACCCGGAAGTTACAAAAAAAGCGACCTTAGGGTCGCTTTTCTTGTTTCTACGCCCGCATCAGCGATTGCGCTCTTCGTGCCGCAACGTCAGCACCTCAACCCCATCTTCTGTCACTGCCACGGTATGCTCCCACTGCGCCGACAACGTGTGGTCGCGGGTTATCACTGTCCAGCCGTCCTTCAACGTCCGCGTGCCTCGCCCACCTTGGTTGATCATCGGCTCGATGGTAAACACCATCCCGGGCTTGAGCTTCATGCCCATGCCGCGCTGGCCGAAATGCAGCACCTCGGGCCCTTCATGCATCTGCTGGCCGATACCATGCCCACAGTACTCGCGCACCACGCTGTAGCCGGCAGCCTCGGCGTGTGCCTGGATGGCATGGCCGATGTCGCCAAGCGTTGCCCCGGGGCGCACCTGTTCGATGCCTTTCCACAGCGCAGCGTAGGTGGTCTCGACCAACCTGCGGGCGTCATCACTGACCTCACCGACGCTGTACATCTTCGACGAGTCGGCGATGTAGCCGCCTTGTTCCAAGGTGATGTCGACGTTGATGATCGAACCCTCCTTCAGCACTTCATCCACCTTGGGCATGCCGTGGCAGACCACATGATCCACCGAGGTATTGAGCGCGTAGGGGAAACCGTACTGGCCCTTGCTCGCCGGGCGTGCCTTGAGGGTGCTGACGATGAAGGCCTCGGCGCGGTCGTTGATCTGCATCGTGGTCACGCCGGGGCGGATGAAACTGTCGAGGTCGGCGAACACCTCGGCCAGTAAACGGCCGGCATTGCGCATCAAATCGAGTTGAGCGGGGGTCTTGAGGATCACCTGGGACATAGTGGGGGCGAAGTAGCTCTGCGGCGGAAAGCTTTCAGCATAGCGCCATGAGCGTCATGGCTGCCACCTGATGGTGCGTTGGTCACCGTTTTGGGGCTGCTGCGCGGCCTGTTCCCGACACAACCCCGGCCCTGCAGCAACGACACCGCCCCTGCAGGAGCGGCCTTGTGTCGCGAAGGGGCGCGCAGCGCGCCTCAGGACTGGCAGCTGGCCCAACAATTGCTGACACACCTCTACCCAAGGCTGTCAACGTCGACCGCCTTCAACCCTTCACGACAAAGGCGCCGTGTTGCCCCCGCTTGCCAAGCAAGCCGGGGCAGCCGGCGCCTTTTGCGTTTGCTCCAGGAGACCCGCCCATGACCAGCACTGAAGTCCGCAGCGTCTGCCCCTATTGCGGCGTCGGCTGTGGCATCGTCATGAGCGTGGCCGACGGCAAGGTCAGCAAGGTCAGCGGCGACAAGCAGCACCCGAGCAACTTCGGCCGGCTGTGCACCAAGGGCCTCACCGCACACATTCCGCTGACCGCCCCCGGGCGCATGGAAAGTGCCTTTGTCCGTCAGCAACGCGACCACGAACCTGCACGCAGCAGCCTGGACCAGGCCATCGACCAAGCCGCTGAGCGGCTGCGCGGCATCATCGACCAGCATGGCCCGGATGCGGTGGCGCTGTACGTCTCCGGGCAGATGTCGCTGGAAGCCCAATACCTGGCCAACAAGCTGGCCAAAGGCTTTATCCGCACCCGCCATATCGAATCCAACTCGCGCCTGTGCATGGCCAGTGCCGGCAGCGGCTACAAACTGTCCCTCGGCGCCGACGGCCCGCCTGGCAGCTACCAGGACTTCGAGCGCGCGGAGGTATTCCTGGTGATCGGCGCGAACATGGCCGACTGCCACCCGATCCTCTTCCTGCGCCTGCTGGACCGGGTCAAAGCCGGGGCTAAGCTGATCGTCGTCGACCCGCGCCGCACCGCCACCGCCGACAAGGCCGACCTGTTCCTGCAGGTGCGCCCCGGCAGCGACCTGGCCCTGCTCAACGGCCTGCTGCACCTGCTGCACCGCAACGGCCAGACCGACGCCGAATTCATCGTCCGCTACACCGAGGGCTGGGATGAGCTGCCCGCGTTCCTCGACGACTACACGCCGGACCGCGTGGCCGCCATCACCGGGCTCTCGGAGGCCGACATCCGTCAAGCTGCCGAGCTGATCGGCACTGCCGGGCAGTGGATGAGCTGCTGGACCATGGGCTTGAACCAGAGCGTGCATGGCACCTGGCACAGCAACGCGCTGTGCAACCTGCACCTGGCCACCGGCGCCATCTGCCGGGCCGGCAGCGGGCCGTTCTCGCTCACTGGCCAGCCCAATGCCATGGGGGGGCGCGAAATGGGCTACATGGGGCCGGGCCTGCCAGGCCAGCGCTCGGCGCTGGTCGCAGGCGACCGCCGCTTCGTCGAGTCGCAGTGGGGCATCGCCGCCGGTAGCCTGCGCGCAGAAGGCGGCGAAGGCACAGTGGCGCTGTTCGAGCAGATGAAGGTGGGTGAAGTGAAAGCCTGCTGGATCATCTGCAGCAACCCGGTGGCCAGCGTCGCCAATCGCCAGCAGGTGATCGACGGCCTGCGCCACGCCGAACTGGTGATCACCCAGGACGCCTTCCTCGATACCGAAACCAACCGCTACGCCGACATCCTGCTGCCCGCTGCGCTGTGGGCCGAAGGCGAGGGCGTGATGATCAACAGCGAGCGCAACCTCACCTTGATGCCCCGTGCGGTGCAAGCGCCGGGTGAGAGCCTGCCGGACTGGCAGATCATCGCCAGGGTCGCCTGTGCCATGGGCTATGCCGAGGCGTTCGATTACCCCGACGCCGAAGCGGTTTACGACGAAATCCGCCGCTTCTACAACCCGGCCACCGGCTACGACCTGCGCGGTATCAGCTATCAGGCGCTGCGCGACAAGCCGCGCCAATGGCCCTGCGCCCCGGGCCGGGTGGATGATCGCAGCCCACTGCGTTACGTCGAAAACGGTGACCCCGCCAGCGTGGTGTTTCCAACCGCCAGCGGCAAGGCGCGCTTTTTCGCCCGGCCCTGGCTACCCGCGCCAGAGCTCCCAGACGGCGACTACCCACTGGTGCTCAACACCGGCCGCGTACAGCACCAATGGCACACCCTGACCAAGACCGGCAAGGTGCCGGCGCTGAACAAACTGGAGCCCGGCCCCTTTGTCGAAATCCACCCCGAGGATGCCGCCCGCCTGGGTATCCACGACAAGGACCAGGTGGCCATCCGTTCCCGCCGTGGCCAGGCCGTGCTGCCCGCGCGGCTCAGCGACCGGGTCATGCCCGGCAATTGTTTTGCGCCGTTCCACTGGAACGATGTGGTCGGCGAGCAGCTGGCGATCAACGCCGTCACCTGTGATGCGGTGGACCCGCTGTCGCTGCAACCCGCGTTCAAGCACTGCGCCGTAGCCCTGGAGCGGGTTGCTGGCGAACGCATCGAAGCCCTCGACCTGACTGGCGCCACGCCAATACCGGAGCCTGCCCGCATGCCCACCGCGACCCTTTCTCGCCTACTCGGCCTGGATACCCTGCCAGCCCCCGTGCTGGCCGAAGAGGAGCGTCATTACCTGCAGGGGTTTCTGCTCGGCCTCGACCAGGCGCGCGCTGAGGGCGTGCCCAACTTGCCGGCCAGTGCACCGCTGGCGGCGTCGCGACGCCTGTTTGTCGACGGGCTGCTGGCCGGGCTGTTCGCGCAACCGGCAGGGTTGCCGGCAGCGCCCGCCGAGGCACCGCGTCACCAGGTGCTGTGGGCCTCGCAGACCGGTAACGGCGAGGCACTGGCCGCACGCTGCGCTGCGCATTTGCGCAATGCGGGCCTGGAGGTACAGCTCAGTTGCATGGAGGCGGTGAGCCCGCTGCAGTTGCGCGGCGCCGCCAGTGTGGTGCTGATCGCCAGCACCTTCGGCGATGGCGATGCACCTGACAGCGCCACGGCGTTCTGGCAGGCGCTGCAAGGCGAAGAGGGCGCTCATTGCGCCGAAGTGCCCTATACCGTGCTGGCCTTGGGCGACTCCAGCTATGGTCAGTTCTGCGGGTTTGGCCGCAAGCTCGACCAGCGCCTGGCCGAGCTGGGGGCGCGGCGCTTGCTGCCGCGGGTCGACTGCGAGCCCGACTTCGATGAGGCTTTCGCCACCTGGCTCGACGCGCTGTTGCCAGCGCTGGGCAGTGCCGCTGCGCCGTTGCCGGTGAGCGAAGCCGTTGCGAGCTACAGCAAG
>Ga0160462_100111_pt1 | contig 52470 bp, 40 predicted proteins | sample HID1975K_E6MG_FD_108219 | JGI IMG/M metagenome (GOLD analysis project Ga0160462, IMG submission 108219) | Enriched soil microbial communities from UW Madison campus, WI, USA - HID1975K_E6 MG | ecosystem: Environmental > Terrestrial > Soil > Unclassified | place: USA: Madison, Wisconsin... | reverse complement strand
TCACCGCGCCGATCATGACGTACCCGATCGCCGTGGACCTGCCGCAGCGCGTGCTCAACCCACCGCCGCAGCTGGTCGAGCCGCCGCCGCCGATCGAACTCAAGATCGACGCCAGCAACCAGGTCTCGTGGAACAACAGCCCGGTAGCGACCGGCGAGTTGCAGCAGCGGATGGAACAGGAGGTCCAGAAGGACCCGACGAACCAGCCGGAACTGCGCATCGACGCCAGCCCGGACTCTGAGTACGACGTGATGGCCAAGGTATTGGCCGCCGCGAAGAACGCTCAGATGAAGAAGATCGGCTTCGTACAGCAGTAAATCGCACGACGCAGTCATGACGCGACTGGAAAACGCCCCTGGAGACAGGGGCGTTTTTTTATGGGCGGCTGCCGACCGCCGCGCCGGGTACGCGCGCAACGCACGCGGCCCGCTATCATCCGCCCATGCTCGCCACCTACCCTGCCCTTGCGGCCTGGCTCGACGCCATCCCGCACCTCCGTCCCCTGCTGGTGGCGGCCTACATCCTCTACCTGCTGTGGCTCACCGGCTGGATCATGCTGCAGAAACGCGAGCCGGTGGCCACGCTAAGCTGGATCCTGTCGCTGGCCGCCCTGCCCTACCTGGGGTTGTTCATCTACTACCTGCTGGGCCCGCAGAAGGTGAAGCGGCAGCGCCTGCGCCGCGGTCGCGCGCGCTCTGGCATGGAGCACTACAGCAGCGTGTGCCCGCCGGACGCGGACTGCACCGAACTGGCCAAGATCGCCCAGGCCACGACCGGCCTGGCGCCCACCTCGGCCACCGAGGTGGAGTGGCTGGTGGATGGCGCGGCTACCTACACCGCACTGTTGGCCGCCATCGCGCAGGCACGCGACCACGTGCACGTGGAGTACTACATCTTCAACCCCGACCATGCCGGCACCGCGCTGCGCGACGCCCTGGTCGAGCGCGCCCGCGAGGGCGTGCGGGTACGACTGCTGCTGGATGCGGTGGGGTCCTCGGCACTCCGCAGGCGCTTCCTGCAGCCGCTGCGGGATGCCGGTGGCGAAGTGGCGTGGTTCCATCCGCGTCAGCTGCTCAAGCCGTTCAAGCGCCCCTGGTTGAACATGCGCACCCACCGCAAGCTGGTGGTGATCGATGGGCGCACGGCGTTCACCGGCGGGATCAACATCACCGACGAAGAAGACGAACGCCGCCGCCCCGATGCCTACCGCGACCTGCACATGCGGCTGACCGGCCACGTCGTGCGCAGTCTGCAGCTGGTCTTCATCGAAGACTGGATCTACGCCACCGCGCAGCCGCCCGAGCGCTTCGCCATCGCCCAGCTGTGGCCCAACGACATGCCCAGCCGCGCCGACGGCCGCATCGATGCGCAGGTGCTGGTGTCCGGCCCCGACTCGGCCTGGGAAACCATCCACCGCCTGCAGGTGGCCGCCATCCACGAGGCGCGCGAGCGGGTCTGGCTGGTGACACCCTACTTCGTGCCCGGCGAGGCCGCGCGCATGGCGCTGACCTCGGCCGCACTGGGCGGCCTGGATGTGCGTCTGCTGGTGCCGAAGATGAGCGATTCCTGGTTCGTCACCCAGGCCGCGCGCTCCTATTTCGACGAACTGCTGCAGGCCGGGGTGAAGATCTACGAATACGGCCCGCGCATGCTGCACACCAAGGCCTTCATTGCCGACCACGACGTCTGCATCGTGGGCAGCGCCAACTTCGACCACCGCAGCTTCCGGCTCAACTTCGAGCTGTCGATGATGTTCGTGGACGCCGACCGGGTGGCGGCGCTGGAGCGCATCCTGGCGGCCGAGTTCGATGCCTCGGTGCGCGTGCACAACGACCGCAGCCGCTCCCTGTGGCGGCACCGGGTACCGGAAGCATTCGCGCGGCTGGCCTCGCCGCTGTTGTGACCGCGCACGTGGAACCGCACGGGCCGGCGGCGCTACACTGGCGCGGTCAACGGGGAGAATGACGATGCATTGGCTGTTCCTGCTGCTTGCGCTGGGCTGCTTCGCCCTGGCACTGAAGGTGCCCCAGATGTCGCTGATGATGCTCGCCCTGTTCGGTGCGCTGGTGTTTCTGCTGGCGTGGGTGCGCGGGATGTACGTGGCGCGCTTCGGCAACCTCCAGCGCGACATCTCCAGCGTGATCGATCCCACCGAACTGCGCCGGCTGCGCGAACAGGCCCAGGCCCGTCGCCAGCTCGCCGAAGAAGACTCCGACCCCCTGTAGTGCCATGACCCAGCTCAGCGTCAACGTCAACAAGATCGCCGTCCTGCGCAACTCGCGCGGCGGCACCGACCCGGACGTGCTGCAGGCCGCCCGTGCCTGCCTGGACGCCGGCGCGCATGGCATCACCGTGCACCCGCGCCCGGACCGCCGCCATATCCATGCCGAGGACGTGCTGGCGCTGTCGGCGTTGACCACGGCACGCGGCGTGGAATTCAACATCGAGGGCAACCCGTTCGCGCCGCCGCGCGGGGGCTACCCGGGGCTGCTGCCGCTGTGCGCGCAGACCCGCCCGGCGCAGGCCACCCTGGTGCCCGATGGCGACGGGCAGCTCACCTCCGACCACGGCTTCGACTTCGACCGCGATGCAGAGCGGCTGCGCCCGCTGATCGCCGAACTGAAATCCCATGGCTGCCGGGTCAGCCTGTTCGTGGATGCCGGCAACCCGGACCTGGCCCAGGCCGCCGTGATCGGTGCCGACCGCATCGAGCTCTACACCGGCCCCTACGCCGAAGCACACGCGGCCGGCGATGCCCGGGCCATGCTCGCCCTGTTCGCCGACGCTGCCCGCCGTGCGCAGGCCGCCGGCTTGGGCGTGAACGCCGGGCACGACCTGTCGCAGGACAACCTGCGCGCCTTCCTGGCGGCGGTGCCGGACGTTCTGGAAGTGTCCATCGGACACGCGCTGATCAGCGAGGCCCTGTACGCCGGGCTGGACGCCACGGTGAAGGGCTACCTGGCGCAATTGGCCCCCTGACGGCCTTGTAATGGCCGGTGCCGGGCCAGCGGCGATGTCCGATTCTGGCCTGTGGACAAGTATGGGGACCAATTCTGGCGATTTCGGTCAGAACCCAATGTTGGCAAGCCTTTCCCGGTTGACACAGGTCTGTGGTTAGCAATACTACTAACCCCGATTGATGGGTTACCGCGCATGCTTTCCCACCTTGCCGTCGCAGCCACTGAGACACCCCGGCGATAGCCTCGACCGATGGGTATCGCGATCAAAGGCCGAGGTTCCACCACCCACCTGGCGGGCCGCTTCGAGGTCACCGTCAGCGAAGCCGTGCACGATGGCTGGGACGCCGAGGAGAGCGAGGAGTTTCTCGCACCGCGCCTGCGCACCGAAGTGCGGGCCGAGACCGCGCGCAGCATCATCAGCCGCAACAAGTCGCCGGACGTGGGTTTCAGCCAATCGGTGAACCCGTACCGCGGCTGCGAGCACGGCTGCTCGTACTGCTTTGCCCGGCCGTCGCATGCCTACCTCAACCTGTCGCCCGGGTTGGACTTCGAAACCAAACTGTTCGCCAAGACCAACGCACCGCAGCTGCTGCGCAAGGAGTTCTCGCGCCCCGCCTACGTGCCGCAGCCGATCGCGCTGGGCATCAACACCGACGCCTACCAGCCGATCGAGCGCAAGCTGAAACTCACCCGCCAGCTGATCGAAGTCATGCTGGAAACGCGGCACCCGTTTTCGCTGATCACCAAGAACGCCCTGGTCGAACGCGACATCGATCTGCTGGCCCCGCTCGCCGAACAGAACCTGGTGAGCGTGCACTTCTCGGTGACCTCGTTGGACGCGCACCTGTCGGCGAAGCTGGAACCGCGCGCCTCGGCACCGCACGCGCGGCTGCGGGCGATGCGCCGCCTGCACGACGCCGGTATCCCGGTCGGGGTGATGGTGGCCCCGGTGATCCCGTGGATCAACGACGCCGAACTGGAAGCAGTACTGGAAGCCGCGCGCGATGCCGGCGCGTCCACCGCGGGCTACGTGCTGCTGCGCCTGCCGCTGGAAGTGGCCCCGTTGTTCCGCGACTGGCTGGACACCCACCACCCCGACCGCGCTGCGCACGTGATGAGCACCATCAACCAGCTGCGCGGTGGCAAGGACTACAACAGCGAGTTCGGCAGCCGCATGCGCGGCGAAGGCGTGTACGCCGATCTGTTGTCGAGCCGCTTCAAGCTTGCACGCAGGCGATTGGGGTTCGACGCGCAGAACAGCCACTGGCCGAAGTTGGACTGCGACAAGTTCGTCCGACCGTTGCCGCCGCGGATGGAGTCGCCGCAGGGGTCGTTGTTCTAGAGCGTCGCGGGACGACGGGATGCATGGGAACCTGCACTGCGGACGCGTTGCCGTGATGGCGACGGGTCTGCGGCAGGTGTGTCGGGAGCCGGCCAGCGGCCGGCACTACCGGGGCTTGCGCGGTGTCGCCGTCAGTTGCCTGCGAACAGCTTCTGCGCACTCTGGAACAGCACCCAGCTGGTCGCGATGAACTTGTCGCCACCCTGCGGGCGGTTGCCGCGATGCGTGTGGGTGAACGCCGTCGGGGCGATCAGCAGGCTGCCGGTGCGTGGGGCGATCTTGCGGTGCTGGAACAGGAACTCGGTTTCGCCCTGCTCGAAATCGTCGTTGAGATAGAGCGTCCACAGCAGGTGGCGGTGCAGTGTTTCGCCGGCGGGATCGCGCGGGTACAGCTCGCAATGCCAATAGGGATAGCCACCCTCGCCCGCTGCATACCATTGCAGATTGATGGCACCGGGTCGCAGGCACGTACGGGCCAGATCCGACAACGTTGCATCGTCCATGCCAGGGAAATCTTCGGCCGCCAGGCGGCGCGGTTTACCTTCGCTGTCTTGGATCTGCAACATCAGCGGCGAGATCAGTGCCTGTGGATAACGCCGTAGATAACTCAAAACACCGCGAAACACCGCCTGCTGCAACAGCATGTCCACATCGCGCCACGCCGCGTCGCCGCTGATGCGCAGATCCTTGCTGTGCTTGAGTTCCGGGAACACGCCGCTGCCCACTTCGCCGGGCCGCAACTGCGCACTGGTTCGCATCCTGGCCTGGATGGCGGCACACACATCGGCGGGGATGGCGTTGTGGATTACTTCGATGAAGTCGTGCTGCGTGTCGGCCGTCATGGGGTCATCCGTGGGCATCTGGCCCCGATGGTGACCGCTGCGCTGGCCGATGTCACGCCGTTGCCACGTAAGGTTTTTCCATGGCACGCACAGGGCCGGCGGCGGACCGGCCCCGTGCGTTGCGATCAGCCCTGCGCGCTGTCGTGCTCGCGGTGATAGCGGGTGGCTTCGGCCACTTCATTGCGCGAGCCGAGGAACACCGGCACGCGCTGGTGCAGCTGGTCGGGCTGGATGTCCAGGATGCGCTCGCGCCCGGTGGTGGCGGCGCCGCCAGCCTGTTCCACCAGCAGGCCCATCGGGTTGGCTTCGTACATCAGGCGCAGCTTGCCGGCCTTGGACGGGTCCTTCTTGTCCCACGGGTAGATGAAGATGCCGCCGCGGGTAAGGATGCGGTGCACGTCGGCCACCATGCTGGCGATCCAGCGCATGTTGAAGTTCTTGCCGCGCGCACCTTCCTTGCCGGCCAGCAGGTCCTGCACGTAGCCCTGCATGGGGGTTTCCCAATGGCGCTGGTTGGACATGTTGATGGCAAATTCCTGGGTGTCGGCGGGAATCTGCATGTCCGGCGTGGTCAGCACGAACTCGCCCTTCTCGCGGTCCAGGGTGAAGGCATGGGTGCCGTGGCCCACCGTGAGCACCATCTGCGTGCTGGGGCCGTAGATGCAGTAACCGGCGGCAACCTGCGCGGTGCCCGGCTGCAGGAAGCTGGCGTCGTTGGGCTGTTCGGTGCCGGGCGGGCAGCGCAGCACCGAGAAGATGGTGCCGACCGAGACGTTGACGTCGATGTTGGAGCTGCCATCGAGGGGATCGAACAGCAGCAGGAAGTCGCCGCGCGGGTAGGTGTCCGGCACGGGCTGGCAGTGGTCCATTTCCTCTGAGGCGCAGGCGGCAAGGTGGCCGCCCCAGGCGTTGGCCTCGAGCAGGATCTCGTTGCTGATGACGTCCAGCTTCTTCTGCGCTTCGCCCTGCACGTTGCCGGTACCGGCCTCGCCCAGCACGCCACCGAGCGCGCCCTTGCTGACCGCGATGGAGATGCTGGTGCAGGCGCGGGCGACGACGGCGATCAGCTGGCGCAGGTCGGCGTTGATGCGGCCGGCATGCTGCTCTTCGATCAGGTACCGGGTAAGCGACGTACGGGACATGGAATGGCTGCCAAAGACATTTGGGGGCCGTATTGTCGCCCGTTGCCGCGGGCATTACGAGGCAGGCGCAGGACAGCGCGCCAGGTCGGGAAGTCAGGGCTGCACAGGCCGCAGGGACCCGGACACAGGAACGGCCGCACTGGGCGGCCGTTCCTGGGGTGCTGCAGCGGGCGCGGATCAGCCCTTGGCGACGGTCGCCACGGCCTTGGCCACGTACGCCAGGTTGCCCTGGTTCAGCGCGGCCACGCAGATGCGGCCGGTGCCGACGGCGTAGATGCCGAACTCGTCGCGCAGGCGGTCCACCTGCGGGCGGGTCAGGCCCGAGTACGAGAACATGCCGGCCTGGTCGTTGATGAAGGCGAACTGCGGGGCGCCGGCGGCGACCAGGTTCTCCACCAGGCCATGGCGCAGGGCGTGGATGCGCTCGCGCATCTCGGTCAGTTCCGCTTCCCACACCTGGCGCAGCTCGACGCTGTTGAGCACGCCAGCCACCAGCGCAGCGCCGTGGTTGGACGGGCTGGAATAGATGGTGCGGATGATGCGCTTGACCTGCGACTGCACGGCCTTGGCCGAGGCCGCATCCGGCGCCACCACCGACAGCGCGCCAATGCGTTCGCCATACAGCGAGAACGACTTGGAGTACGAGTTGGCGACCACGAAGCTGTCGATGCCGGCCTCGGCGATGATGCGCACCGCGGCGCCGTCTTCGCTGATGCCCTTGTCGAAGCCCTGGTAGGCCATGTCGATGAACGGGAACAGCTGGCGGTCCTTCAACAGCTCGGCCACCTGCTTCCACTGCGCGACGGTCAGGTCGGCGCCGGTCGGGTTGTGGCAGCACGCGTGCAGCAGCACCACGGTGCCCGGCTGCAGCTTGCCCAGGTCGGCCAGCATGGCGTCGAAATCCACGCCGTGGGTGGTCGGGTCGAAGTAGCTGTATTCCACGACCTCGAAACCGGCCGCGCCGAACACCGCGCGATGGTTTTCCCAGCTCGGGTTGCTGATGGCGATGGTGGCGTGCGGCAGCAGGCGGTGCAGCAGGTCGGCGCCGACGCGCAGCGCACCGCTGCCGCCGATGGTCTGCGAGGTGGCCACGCGGCCGGCGGCCAGCAGCGGCGAGTCCTTGCCGAAGACCAGCTCGCGGGTGGCCTGGTTGTAGGCCGGCAGGCCGTCGATCGGCAGGTAGCCGCGCGGTTTGGCTTCATCGGCCAGCTGCTGTTCGATCTGCTTGACGGCACGGAGCAGCGGAATGCGGCCGCTTTCGTCGTAGTAGATGCCCACGCCCAGGTTGACCTTGGTCGAGCGGCTGTCGGCGTTGTAAGCCTCGGTCAGGCCCAGGATCGGGTCGCCTGGGACCAGTTCCACATTTGCAAAGAAGGACACGGCGGTACTCATTCGGATGACGGAAGGGGGGAGGTTGGCGCGACGCAGGTTGCGGCAGAATCAGCCAAAACCAAGCCATCCTAACAAAGCCGCGCCGTGGGCGCGGCAGCCGCCGTCACGTCATCTTCCGTACCATGGCGTGCGGCGTGCCCTGCCGCTGAGGACCCCTGCCCGTATGCTGCGTTTTTCCGCGTTTGTCGTCCCCTCCGCGCTGCTTTCGGCGGCGCTGCTGCCGAACCCGGCACAGGCCGCGCCTGCCCCGGCCGAGACCCCGCCGATCGAGCGCCTGCCCACGGTTCAGGTGCAGGCGGCACGGGTGCAGCAGGTGGACGATGCGGACCTGCCGGCGTCTATCAGCACGGTCTGGCTGGATGACGACGCCAATGGAACCCTGGCCCAGATCTCCGAAGCGCTGGGCGGCATCCCCGGCGTGGTGGCGCGCGACCGCCAGAACTATGCACAGGACACCCAGCTGTCGATCCGGGGCTTCGGCGCACGGTCCACCTTCGGGGTGCGCGGGGTACGCGTGCTGGTGGACGGCGTGCCGGCCACCATGCCCGACGGCCAGGGCCAGCTGTCCCATGCCAGCCTGCTCTCGGCGCAGCGGGTGGACGTGCTGCGCGGGCCGTTCTCGGCGCTGTACGGCAACTCCTCCGGCGGCGTGGTGCAGGTGTTCAGCGCCGATGGCGCGCCGGGCGACCCGTGGCGGCTGCGCCTGGACACGGGCAGCGACAACACCCTCAGCGCCGGCGCGCAGCTGCGCGGCCAGCAGGGGCCGATCCGCTACAACGTGGCCGCCAACCACTTCCGCACCGATGGCTGGCGCGACCACAGCGCGGCCCGCCGCGAGTCGGTGAATGCGCGGCTGGGCACCGATGTAGGCGGCGGCCAGCTGGACCTGGTGCTGAACTACTTCGATTCGCCCGATGCGCAGGACCCGCTCGGCCTGAGCCGGGCCCAGGTCAATGCCGATCCGCGCCAGGCCACCGCCGTGGCCACCCAGTACAACACCCGCAAATCGGTGCGCCAGGCCCAGGCCGGGCTGGTCTTCACCCGCACCGACGGCGCCCATACCTGGCGGGCGATGGGCTATGCCGGGCAACGCAGCGTGGAACAGTACCTGGCCATTCCCCCCGGGCCGCAGGCCAGCCCGCTGCATGCCGGCGGGGTGATCGACCTGGACGGCGACTACGGCGGCGTGGACGCGCGCTGGAGCTGGCACGGCGACTGGGCCGGGCGGCCGCTGGACCTGGTGATCGGCGCCAATGCCGACCGTCAGCTGCAGGATCGCCGCGGTTACGAGAACTTCGTGGGCGACCAGCTGGGCGTCAAGGGCCGCCTGCGCCGCGACCAGGCCGACCGGGTCGAGAACATCGACCAGTTCGCCCAGGCGTGGTGGCAATGGGCTCCGCGCTGGTCGCTGCTGCTCGGCCTGCGCCACAGCACCGTGCGGTTCCGCTCCAACGACCACTACATCACCGCCCGCAACCCCGATGACAGCGGCGCGCGCCGCTATGAAGCCACCACGCCGGTGGCCGGGGTCGTGTTCCGCGCCAGCGATGCCTGGCGGCTGTACGCCTCGGCCGGGCGGGGCTTTGAAACGCCCACCTTCAACGAGCTGGGCTACCGCGCCGATGGCCAGGCCGGGCTGGCGCTGGACCTGTCGGCCGCGCGCAGCCGCAACCTGGAAGTGGGCAGCAAATGGCACGCACAGAGCGGCGCGCGGCTGGAGGCGGCCCTGTTCCGGGCGGACACCGACGACGAACTGGCGGTGGCCAGCAACAGCGGCGGGCGTGCCACCTACCGCAATATCGGCCGCACCCGGCGGCAGGGCGCCGAAGCCAGCTACGTGCAGCCCCTGGGCGCACAGACCGAGCTGGCCGTGGCCTACACCTGGATCGAAGCCACGGTGCGCGATGCGTACCCGCTCTGCGGTACCGCGGGCTGCAACACGGTGCCGGCCGGCGCGCGCCTGCCCGGCGTGCCCCGGCAGCAGTGGAACGCGCGGATGCAGTACACGCCCGGGCCGTGGCAGTGGGCCGCCGAGCTGGTCGCCTCCAGCGACACGGTGGTGAATGACCTGGCCACCGAGAAGGCGGCCGGGTATGCGCTGCTGAACCTGGAAGCGGCGCGGCGCTGGAAGACCGCACAGGGCACGCTGCGGGCCTTCGCGCGCATCGACAACGTGCTGGACCAGCGCTACATCGGCTCGGTGATCGTCAACGACGGCAACCAGCGGTACTTCGAGCCCGGCCCGGACCGCCGGGTGGGCGTGGGCCTGCAGTGGCAGTGGGCGCCGTGATCAGCGGGCCGATGGCCGCTTGGCGGTCACCGGCCACCGCTTGACGCTTACCGGGGGATCTTGGCCGGCACGAACGGCGAGGTCGGGTCGCTGGCCGGGAAGGTCTCGTCCAGGGCTTCATCCTGGTTGTCGCTGGCGTGTTCCTTGCGCGCCTGGCGCTGTTCCTGGTTTTCCCGCCCGCCCGGGTGCGGCACGCCGGTGGGGTCCTTGCGGTCGCGGTAGCCGTGGCTGGGGCCGGAGACCACCGGCAGGTGGTCCGCTTCGGTCGGGGGCGACATCCCGGCGCCGCGGTCTTCGGCGTCCTGGTTGTCATGTTTGGCGTGCTGTTCGCCAGGCACCGGGGTGCTGGCTTCGCGCAGGGGATCGCGTGGCATGGGAATCACTCCGGAACGGGGGAACTCCACTACAGCGCTTGGCGGGTGAAGTCCCTGCGAATCGCCTGCCCTGAACGGATCTGTCACGGCTGGCTAACGGCGGCGGGACTATTCCTGCCTGCCCTGTACCGCCGGAGTCGTGCCATGCCCCGCCTGGACCGTCGCGCCGCCCCCGCGCTGTTCAACGCCTACCTGCAGCCGACCCGCAACACGCGCCGCGTGCGCCGCGAGCGCACCGAGGAAGCCCAGGCGGTGGCGCAGGACTACCTGCAGTACATGCGCAACGACTACGAGCGTCGCCGCGGGCATGGCCACCGCAGCTGGCGTGATCTGTACCCGGCGTATGCCTTCGCGCTGACCACGCACTACGCGGCCTGGCCACGCGGCAACGACGACGACACCGACGGCGAGCTGGCCGAGCACTGGGAACAGATGCGCGGGCAGTCGCGGTTGGGCTGGGGGCAGGCCCGCGGCATCGTCGAGGACGCGTGGCTGGCGCTGGACCACATGCCACCGGCGGCGGTGCACGGCCTGCTGCAGTAGCCCGTAAAGGGTCCCTGCACGGCGCGGACACGGGCGTTTCACGTGTGTCGCGGTACAGCTGCCCTCCCCCTGTAGCGTTGGAGTGGCCCCGCCATGGCCCGACCGATCTGGACCGGTACCCTCTCGTTCGGCCTGCTCAATGTCCCGGTGTCGCTGATGTCCGGCGAGCGCAAGGTCGACCTGCAGTTCCGCATGCTCGATTCACGCGACCGCAAGCCGATCCGCTTCGAGCGGGTCAACGCCGACACCGGCGAAGAAGTGCCGTGGAAGGACATCGTCAAGGCCTACGAGTACGACAAGGGCAGCTACGTGGTGCTGGAGGAGGACGATATCCGCTCGGCGGCGCCGGAAAGCCATGAGGCGGTCGAGGTGGAGACCTTCGTGGATGCCAGCACGATCGACCCGCGCTACTACGAGAAGCCCTATCTGCTGGTGCCGGCCAAGAAGGCTGAGAAGGGCTATGTGCTGCTGCGCGAAACCCTGCGGAAGACCGACAAGGTGGGCATTGCCCGGGTGGTGGTGCGCACCCGCGAGTACCTGTGCGCGGTGATGCCGCATGGTGATGCGCTGGTGCTGATGATCCTGCGTTATCCACAGGAACTGGTGGACCCGGAAGACTATAAATTGCCCGCCGGGTCACTGGCCGACTACCGGATCAACAGCAAGGAAACGGCCATGGCCGAACAGCTGATCGAGTCGATGTCCGGCGAGTGGAAGCCCGATGATTACCACGACGAATTCCGCGAACGCCTGCAGACGCTGCTGAAGAAGCGGATCAAGGCCAAGGGCGGCACCACCAAGGTGGACGAAGAGCCGACGCCGCGCGAGGACGATGCCACCAACGTGGTCGACTTCATGTCGCTGCTGCAGAAGAGCCTGGACGCCAAGAAGCGCACACCGGCCAGGAAGACCGCGGTGACCGCCGCACCGAAGAAGGCGGCGGCGAAGAAAGCCAAGGCACCGGCAAAGGCCCCCGCCAAGGCGGCCAAGGCCGCGAAGAAATCCTCGACCAAGCGCGCCACCCCTGCGCGCAAGGCCGGGTAAACGTCGATGTCGCTGCAGGAGTACCGCCGCAAGCGTCGTTTCGACGGCACCCCCGAGCCGGACGCCGACCGCCGCGGTGCGCCGGCGCGACGCCCGATCTTCGTGGTGCAGCTGCACCATGCCAGTTCGCGCCACTACGATTTCCGGCTGGAAGCCGATGGCGTGCTCAAGAGCTGGGCCGTACCCAAAGGGCCGTCGCTGCGCGCGGGCGAAAAGCGCCTGGCGGTGGAGGTGGAGGACCACCCGCTCTCCTATGCGGGTTTCGAAGGCGATATTCCCACCGGTCACTACGGCGCCGGGCATGTGGACGTGTACGACCATGGCACCTGGGCCTGCGACGGCGACCCGCTGGAGGCGATTGCTGCCGGCAAGCTCGACTTCGTGTTGCACGGTGAGCGCCTCAACGGCGGCTGGAAGCTGGTGCGCACGGCGATGAAGGGCAAGCAGCACCAGTGGCTGCTGATCAAGCGCGACGATGCGCAGGCACGCGACGCAGAGGCCGACGACATGCTGGACACACCGCCGCCACGTGGCACCGCCCGCACGCGTGCGGCAGCGACCAAGCGCGCACCCACCGGCGCTGCAGCCAAGGCCGGCAAACGCACGGCCACGCCCGCGCGCAAGGCCGACGCGCGCTGGCGCACCCGCGCGTTGGCGCTGGATGGCGCGCGCGACGCCCCCTACCCATCCGGCTTCAAGCCCCAGCTGACCGACCACCGCGCCACCGCACCGGACGGCGACGGCTGGCTGCACGAGATCAAATGGGACGGGTACCGCCTGCTGGCCGAGGTCAACGACGGGGTGGTAGCGCTGCGCTCGCGTGGCGGCCTGAACTGGACCGACGATTTTCCTGAGGTAGTGCAGGCCATCGCGGCGCTGCCGGTGCGCGACCTGCGCCTGGACGGCGAGCTGGTGGTGCTTGATGCGCAGGGCCGCAGCGATTTCACTGCCTTGCAGAAGGTCATCGACGGCACCGCCAAACAGCCGCTGCGCTATGTGGTGTTCGACATGCCTGGCGTTGCGGGGGTGGATATCAGCCGCTGCGGCCTGCTGCAGCGCAAGGCACTGCTCAAGGACCTGATCGGTCCGGGGCCGGGCACGCTGGCCTACAGCGACCACGTGCTTGACCATGGACCGGCGGTGTTTGCCGCCAGTGGCGAGGCCGGGTTCGAGGGCATCATCAGCAAGCGCGTGGACGCGCCCTACGTCAACGCGCGCTCGCCGACGTGGATCAAGATCAAGCACGAGAGCACCGACGAATTCCTGATCGTGGGCTACACCGACCCCAAGGGCGCGCGCAGCGGCTTCGGCTCGCTGTTGATGGCCACCCCGGACCAGGGCGGCCTGCGCTACGTGGGGCGGGTCGGCACCGGGTTCGATGATGCGCTGCTGGGCGCGCTCACCCGGCAGCTGAAGCCGCTGGCCGTGGCCGACGCGGGGGTGGACCTGCCCGCGCACGTGCCGTTCAAGGCGCGCAGTGTGCATTGGGTGAAACCGGTGCTGGTGGCCGAGGTGGCCTTCCGCGGCTGGGCCAAGGAAGGGCTGCTGCGCCAGGCCAGCTTCAAGCGGCTGCGCGAGGACAAGTCTGCCGGCGACCTGGGCGCAGCAGGCCAGGCAACGGTGAAGGCCAAGGGCACGAGCAAGACAACGCGCAAGGCCAAGGCCGGTGCACAGGCGGCCGGCGATGCCCCCGATGGCGTCAGCATCAGCCATCCCGAGCGGGTGGTGTTCGCCAAGGCGAAGATCACCAAGGGCGAGGTGGCCGACTACTACCGGCAGATGGCGCGCTGGGTACTGCCCGAAGTGGCGCGGCGGCCGCTGTCGGTGCTGCGTTGCCCGGACGGCGTGGACAAGCCCTGTTTCTTCCAGAAACACCACGGCACCGGGCTGGGCGAGGCGGTGCGCGCGATACCGCTGGAACAGAAGAGCGGGCGCGAAGACTACCTGTACATCGAGGATGTGGCCGGGCTGCTGCAACTGGTGCAGATGAACACCCTGGAGCTGCATCCCTGGGGCGCCACCGTGGCCGATCCGGAGCACCCGGACCGGCTGGTGTTCGACCTGGACCCCGGCGACGGGGTGAGCTGGGCGCAGGTGAAGGCGGCCGCACGCGATGTACGCGACCGGCTGCTGGACACCGGCCTGCAGAGCTTCGTGCGGCTGTCCGGGGGCAAGGGCGTGCACGTGGTGGTGCCGTTGCAGCCCAAGGCCGACTGGGCCCAGGCCAAGGACTTCTGCGAGGCGTTCGCGCAGGCCATGGCCGAACATGCGCCGGACCGCTACGTGGCCACGATGAGCAAGGCCAAGCGCACCGGGGTGATCTTCATCGACTGGCTGCGCAACGCGCGGGGCGCCACCAGTGTCAGTTCCTGGTCACTGCGCGCGCGGCCCGGTGCAGGCGTGGCGGTGCCGCTGCGCTGGGAAGAGCTGGGCCGCATCACGGCGGCCGATGCGTTCCCCATGGCCAAGGCGCTGCAGCGGGCGCAGCGCCTGAAGCAGGATCCGTGGGACGGGATCGACGCGGTGAAGCAGGTGCTGCCGGGGGCGTGACGCCGTAACGCGCGCGCCAACGGCCGGTCGCCCTACTGTAGCCGATAGCGCGCGCCCAGCCAGATGCCGGCGGCCTGCAGCGGCAGCGAGAGCAGCAGCACCAGCACGAACCAGAACGGGAAGTCGCTGCCCAGGTCCCAGGCGGCGTAGACCGAGGCGGCGGCGATCACCGCCCACACCACGCCGCCGTGCACGTAAGGCAGCGTCGGCGCGTAGCGCGCGGCGAACGCGGTGGCGGCCAGCCCGCCGAGAATGGTCCAGCCCAGGTCCCAGGCCAGGCGCGGCTGCCCGCCGTCGCCCAGGCCGATCCACGGCGCGATCCAGCCGGCCGCGCCGCTGACCATGCCGAGCACGAACAGCGCCACCACCACGCACAGCACGGACAGCACGACGGTCTTGGCAAGCGACAACGCGGACATGGCGATCCAGGGCAACGGGACGGTGCCCATTATGGACGCCTGCGTGGGGTCAGACCTTGCCGGCGTCCTTCAGCTGCGCGAACTCGTCATCGCTGAACAGCCGCGAGCGCACCAGGAAGCGTACGCCCTCGCCGTTTTCCAGCGAGAACATGCCGCCGCGCCCGGGTACCACGTCGATGATCAGCTGGGTGTGTTTCCAGTACGCGAACTGCGACGCGCTGATGTAGAACGGCGCACCGCCGATCTCGCCCAGCTGCACGTCGCGGTCGCCCACGATGAAATCCCCCTGGGCAAAGCACATCGGCGAGGAGCCATCGCAGCAGCCCCCGGATTGGTGGAACAACAGCGGTCCGTGGCGGGCGTGCAGCGTGTGGATCAGCTGCAGTGCGGCCAGGGTGGCGGTTACCTGGGGCGGTTGGGCGTTCATCGTTGGGGGTTCCTGGGAGCCGGCCAGCGGCCGGCACTACCGGTGCGGGTGCGGCCTGCCTTCGTCGGGAGAGGGGGAACGAAGACAGGCCGCAGTGCAACGTGCGTCAGGCGTTGAGGTCCAGCACCACGCGGCCTTCGATCTTGCCGGCGTGCATGCGCGCGAAGATGTCGTTGATGTTCTCGAGCGAATCGCTGGTGACCGTGGCGGCGACCTTGCCCTGCTCGGCGAATTCCAGCGATTCCTGCAGGTCCAGGCGGGTGCCCACGATCGAGCCGCGCACGGTGATGCCGTTGAGCACCATGCCGAAGATGTCCAGCGGGAAATCGCCCGGCGGCAGGCCGTTCAATGACACCGTGCCACCACGGCGGACCATGCCGAGCGCCTGCTCGAAGGCCTTCGGCGATACCGCCGTGACCAGCGCACCGTGTGCGCCGCCGATCTCCTTCTTCAGGAACGCGGCCGGGTCGGTAGTGCGTGCATTGATGGTGATCGTGGCACCCAGCCGCTCGGCCAGGGCGAGCTTGCCGTCGTCGATGTCCACGGCGGCGACGTTCAAGCCCATCGCCTTGGCGTACTGCACCGCCATGTGGCCCAGCCCGCCGATGCCGGAGATCACCACCCATTGGCCGGGCTTGGTATCGGTGACCTTCAGGCCCTTGTACACGGTGACGCCGGCGCACAGGATCGGTGCGACCTCGATGAAGCCGATGCCCTTGGGCAGCAGGCCCACATAGTTGGCATTGGCCAACGCGTACTCGGCGAAGCCGCCGTTGACCGAATAGCCGGTGTTCTGCTGCGCTTCGCACAGCGTTTCCCAGCCGCCCAGGCAGTGCTCGCAGTGGCCACAGGCCGAATACAGCCACGGAATGCCGACACGGTCGCCCTCGCGGATATGGGTGACGCCTGCGCCCACCGCGACCACGTGGCCCACGCCTTCATGGCCCGGAATGAAGGGCGGGTTGGGCTTGACCGGCCAGTCGCCGTCGACCGCATGCAGGTCGGTGTGGCATACGCCGCACGCTTCGATCTTCACCAGGATATCGCCAGGGCCGGGGCGCGGCACCTGCACTTCCTCGATGCGCAACGGCTTGCCGAATTCGCGGACGACAGCGGCCTTCATGGTCTTGTTCATGCGTGGATCTCCGTGGATTGCCAATGACAGCACTGTGGCGCCGGCCTCATGCCGGCGCCTTGATCGTGATCAAGCAGGGCGCGGGCTCAGAAGAAGCCCAGTTTCTTCGGCGAGTAGCTGACCAGCAGGTTCTTGGTCTGCTGGTAATGGTCGAGCATCATCTTGTGGTTCTCGCGGCCGATGCCGGACTGCTTGTAGCCGCCGAACGCGGCATGCGCCGGATAGGCGTGGTAGCAGTTGGTCCACACCCGACCGGCCTGGATGCCGCGACCCATGCGGTACAGACGCGAGGCATCGCGGCTCCATACGCCCGCGCCCAGCCCGTACAGCGTGTCGTTGGCGATCTCCAGCGCCTCTTCCTCGGTCTTGAAGGTGGTCACCGACACCACCGGCCCGAAGATTTCTTCCTGGAACACGCGCATCTTGTTGTGGCCCTTGAACACGGTGGGCTTCACGTAGAAGCCCCCGGCCAGGTCGCCGTCGAGGCTGGCCTGCTCGCCGCCGATCAGCACCTGCGCGCCTTCCTGCCTGCCGATGTCGAAGTAGGACAGGATCTTTTCCAACTGCTCGGACGACGCCTGCGCGCCCACCATGGTGTTGGGGTCCAGCGGGTTGCCCTGCTTGATCGCGGCCACGCGCTTGAGCGCGCGTTCCATGAACTTGTCGTAGATCGATTCCTGGATCAGCGCGCGCGACGGGCACGTGCACACCTCGCCCTGGTTGAAGGCGAACAGCACGAAGCCTTCGATGGCCTTGTCCAGGAAATCGTCGTCCTCGGCCATCACGTCGGCGAAGAAGATGTTGGGTGACTTGCCGCCCAGCTCCAGCGTCACCGGGATCAGGTTCTGGCTGGCGTACTGCATGATCAGCCGGCCGGTGGTGGTTTCACCGGTGAAGGCGATCTTGGCGATGCGCGGGTTGGACGCCAGCGGCTTGCCCGCCTCCACGCCGAAGCCATTGACCACGTTGAGCACGCCCTTGGGCAGCAGGTCGCCGAACACCTCCATCAGCACCAGGATCGAGGCCGGCGTCTGTTCGGCCGGCTTGAGCACCACGCAGTTGCCGGCGGCCAGTGCCGGGGCCAGCTTCCAGGCGGCCATCAGCATCGGGAAGTTCCACGGGATGATCTGCCCGACCACGCCGAGCGGCTCGTGGAAGTGGTAGGCGATGGTGTCCTTGTCGATCTCCGACAGGCTGCCTTCCTGCGCGCGCACCGCACCGGCGAAGTAGCGGAAGTGGTCGGCCATCAGCGGGATGTCGGCGTTGAGTGTTTCGCGGATCGGCTTGCCGTTGTCCCAGGTCTCGGCATGCGCAAGCAGCTCGAGGTTCGCCTCGATGCGGTCGGCGATCCTGTTGAGGAGGTTGGCGCGGTCGGTGGTGGAGGTCTCGGCCCAGGCGCGCTTGGCGGCATGCGCCGCGTCCAGCGCGGCCTCGATGTCGTCGGCGTTGGAGCGGGCTACCTCGGTGAAGACCTTGCCGGTGACCGGGGTGGTGTTCTCGAAGTACTGGCCGCTGCGCGGCGCCACCCACTCCCCGCCGATGTAGTTGCCGTAGCGCGGCTTGAAGATGGACTGCGGGTCGGTGGCGTGCGGCTTGGCGGACGTGACGGCATTCATGGGTACATCTCCGGATGGCAGTGGACAGGCCCGCAAGGCTCAGGCCTGCAAGGGTCTGTTGCATGGCGCAAGGACGGTGCCAGGTTCGGAGTGGTGCGCTGCGGCATGGGGCGGCCCGGCGCACGGATTGGGCGGGGCCGTCGAAACTGATGCGGTGCACCACGCAAGGTCATTGCACGGTAACGCCGGGTGTGGTGTTTATCGGAACAGGCCCCGCTACAACTGTCGCAGATTGCGACACTGGAGAATCCAGGTGTCCCAGCGTCCCCTCCAGCACCGTGTCGGCAACGCACGCCGCTCGTTTTTCGAGCGCGGCGCGGCGCCGATCGGCATCGTGCCCGATACCATCCTGCAGTCGTGGCAGCGCTGCCAGCGCGGCGGGCTGTCGGTGGATGCGCAGCCGGACGTCGAGCCGCTGCCGGACGCACGCCTGCGCGAGTTACGCCAGCGGCAGGAAACGCTGTGGCGGCTGGCACGGCCGGAGCTGGATGGCCTGGCCGCCGACATCGCCGCGACCGGCAGCATCGCGCTGCTGACCGACGAAGCGGGCTGGATCCTGGACGCCGAGGGCAACCCGGCGTTCCTCGACAAGGCCGGGCGCGTGGCCCTGATGCCGGGCGTGCGTTGGGATGAAACCACGGTGGGCACCAATGCGATCGGCACCGCGATCGTCGAAGGCCGCTCGGTGGAGGTGCGCGGTGGCGAGCACTACTTCGCCCCGCACGCGATCCTGACGTGTTCGGCCACGCCGATCTTCGATCCCTACGGGCAGCGCGTGGGGGTACTGGATATCTCCGGCGACGCACGCCAGCAGCACCTGCATGCGCGCGTCCTGGCGCGGCAGGCGGTGGCGCACATCGAGCACCGTTATTTCGAGGCCGGGCTGAGCGATTGCGAGGTGGTCCGCCTGCACCACGACGCCGGCCTGCTGGGGACCGCGCGCGAAGGCGTGCTCGGCTTCCGCAATGGCCGCCTGGTGGCCGCCAACCGCGCCGGACTGGCCCTGTTCGGGCTGGACCATGGCGACATCGGCAGGGCGCCCTACGCGGCGCTGTTCGATGGGCCGCTGTCGCGGCTGCACGACGACGGCGCGCTGGTCGACCGCCAGGGCCGCGCGCTGTACGGGCACCTGAGTCCGGCCGGCGGTGCCAGGGTGCGCTCGCCCCTGCCCGTCCGCCCGACCCTGGCTGCTCCTGCGCGTGCGCCGACGGCTGCGGCGCGGGTCGACACCACGCCCCTGCTCGACGACGCCCAACAGCAGCAGCTGGCGCGCGCCTGCCGCGTGCTGGACGCACACTTGCCGGTGCTGCTGCAGGGCGAGACCGGTACCGGCAAAGAGGTCTTCGCGCGTGAACTGCATCGGCGCAGCGCGCGCGCTGACAAGCCGTTCGTCGCGGTCAACTGCGCAGCCCTGCCGGAGGGCCTGATCGAAGCCGAGCTGTTCGGTTACGAGGAAGGTGCCTTCACCGGTGCGCGCAAGAGCGGCAATACCGGCCTGCTGCGCCAGGCCCAGGGCGGCGTGCTGTTCCTGGATGAAATCGGCGACATGCCGCTGGCACTGCAGCCGCGGCTGCTGCGCGTGCTGCAGGAACGCACGCTGTCACCGCTGGGCGGCGGCAAGCCGGTCCAACTGGATTTCGTCCTGATCTGCGCCACCCACTGCGATCTCGACCAGGCCATGGCGGCCGGCGACTTCCGCAGCGACCTCTATTACCGCATCGCCGACCACAGCGTGCGCCTGCCCGCAGTGCGCGAGCATGCCGACCGTACGGCGCTGGTGCGCGGCCTGTGGGAACGGCTCGGCCAGGGCCGGCAACTGGACACGCCGGCGCTGGACACGCTGGCGGGCTACACATGGCCGGGCAACGTGCGGCAGCTGTGCGCGTGCCTGCGTACGCTGGTGGCGCTGAGCGATCCGGGTGAGGTGATCCGGCAGGGCATGCTGCCTGCCTATCTGCAGGCGGCGCCCGCACCGGTCATGCCATCCACGGCCGAGGGCCTGGTGGCGATGACCGAAACCGCGATGCGCGACGCGCTGCGTGCAGCCGATGGCAACGTCGCCCAGGCCGCGCGCGCGCTGGGCATCAGTCGCAGCACGCTGTATCGCCGGGTGGGAGCGACGGCCCGCCGCCACTGAGGCGGTGGGCCATGATGCCTCAGCCGACCAGGGCGGCAGAATCGCGTGCGAGCTGTTCGATGCCGGCCCAGTCCTTGGCCTGCAGCAGCGCGCGCGTGGTCAGCCACGAGCCGCCCACGCACAGCACATTGGGCAGGTGCAGGAAGTCGCGCGCGGTCTGCGCGCTGATTCCACCGGTTGGGCAGAAGCGCACGTCGCCGAACGGCCCGTTCCACGCCGACAGCATCGCCGCGCCACCGGCCTGCACCGCCGGGAAGAACTTGAAGGTATCCAGGCCGTGCTCCAGGCCCAGCATCAGCTCGGACGAGGTGGCCACGCCGGGCAGGAACGGCAGGTCGGTGTCGCGCGCAGCCGCATACAGGCGCGGGGTGGCACCGGGCGATACCGCAAAGCGCCCGCCCACCTGCTTGACCTGCTCCATCTGCGCGGCGGTCAGCACCGTGCCGGCCCCCACCACCGCGTCGGGCACGGCCTCGACCATGGCCTTGATCGCCTCCATCGCAACCGGGGTGCGCAGGGTCACCTCGATCACCGGCAGGCCACCGTTGAACAGGGCGCGCGCCACTTCAACGGCATCGTCGATGTTCTCCGGGGTGAACACCGGAATCACCGGGGCCAGTTTCAGGACTGCACGTACACGTGGATCAGCGCCGGACATCGAATCGCTCCTCGCCCGTCAGGGCCATCACGTCAGCCTCGCTGACAGGGTTGAAGTCGCCCGGGATCGAGTGCTTGAGGCAGGCCGCAGCCAGGCCGAAGCGCACGATCGCCTCCGGTGCGAAGCCGCGCATCATGCCATGCAGGATGCCGGCGGCGAAGGCATCGCCGCCGCCGATGCGGTCCACGATGCCCACCATCTCGCGGGTCGGGGCCACCGCGCGCGTGCCGTCGCGGCCGAGCAGCATCGCGCCCAGCGCGTGGTTGTCCACGCTGTGCGGGGTGCGCTGGGTGCAGGCCATCCACTGCAGCCGCGGGAAGGCGGCAAACGCTTGCGCGGCCGCAGCGTCCACGCGATCGGCGGGGTCCGGGTGCGGAAACTCTCCGCCCAGCACCACGCCGATGTCGCGGTAGTCGGCAAACAGCACGTCGGCGCAGGCGAACAGCGCGCGCAGGATGGCCGGCGCATCGCCCTGCCAGCGCGCCCACAGGGACGGCCGGAAGTTGCCATCGAAGGACACCCGTACGCCACGCGCGCAGGCGGCCTGCGCCGCGGCCAGCGTGGCCTGGGCCATGGCCGGGTTCAGCGCCGGGCTGACCCCGGACAGGTGCAGCCAGTCGGCGCCGTCCAGCAGCGCGTCCCAGTCGTAGTCGGCGGCGGTGCCGCTGGCGAACGCCGAGTCGGCGCGGTCGTAGACCACTTCGCTGGCGCGCTGCACCGCGCCGGTGGTGAGGAAGTACAGGCCCATGCGGCCGGGCCGGACCTGCACGTGGCCGGTGTCCACCCCATGCCGGCGCAGCTCGCCGCTGACGAACCGGCCCAACGGGTTGTCCGGCAACGTGCTGACCATCGCCACCGCATGGCCCAGGTGGGCCAGCGACACCCCCACGTTGGCCTCCGCACCACCAGGATGCACCGCCAGCTGCGCGCTCTGCAGCAGCAGCTCGCGGCCCGGTGCGCTCATGCGCAGCAGCAACTCTCCGAAACAGACAACACGACTCATGGCGGTGGATCCTTGTGAAAGCGAGGGCGCGTGCGGCGGCACCCGGATGGAATGGCTAGCGGTGTCATTCTAGCCATGGACGGCCGTGCGTCTACCGCGCCGAATGTCGAAAGCATTGTCCCGCAAGCCTCCGGGGGACATTGAAAATCTGTTGCGCTGCAAGATGCTCCTTCTGGAACGGGCTGTTAACGTCCGCCATGACCAGCGGTGTCATTGCACTGACATGTCGCCGGATAGCTGTTTCATGTAGCACCTTGGGAGAGGGAAAACATGCAATCTCGAAACATCCAGAAAAAGACACCGGTTACCATGCTTGCCCTGTCGATCGGCCTGGCGCTGAGTGGTACCGCGCTGGCCCAGGAAGCCCCTACCGACCTGGACACCGTCACCGTGACCGGCTACCGCGCCAGCGTCGAGAAGGCGCTGGACATCAAGCGCGGCGAAGCCGGCGTGGTCGATGCCATCGTCGCCGAGGATATCGGCAAGTTCCCGGACCTCAACCTAGCCGAGTCGCTGCAGCGCATTCCGGGCGTGGTCATCACCCGTGAAGCCGGTGAAGGCCGCAACATTTCCGTGCGTGGCCTCGGCCCGGACTTCACCCGCGTGCGCATCAACGGCATGGAAGCGCTGACCACCGTCGGCGCCGGCGACCAGAGCGGCGGCACCAACCGCGGCCGCGGTTTCGACTTCAACGTGTTCGCCTCGGACCTGTTCTCGCAGATGGTGGTGCGCAAGACCGCCTCGGCCGACGTCGAGGAAGGGTCGCTGGGCGCCACCGTGGACCTGCGCACCGCGCGCCCGTTCGACTACGACGGCTTCACCTTCGCCGCCAGCGGCCAGGCCGGCTACAACGCCATGGCCGAAAAGGCCGACCCGCGACTGGCGGCCCTGATCTCAAACACCTTTGCCGACGGCACCTTCGGTGCGTTGCTGTCGGTGGCCTATTCCGAGCGCCAGGCGCTGGAAGAAGGCTCCAACACCGGGCGCTGGGCCAATGGCCCCAGCAACGGCAACTTCGCCCTCAGCCCGGCCTTCCCGGCCGCGCGCAGTGCCGACGTCTACCACCCGCGCTTCCCGCGCTATGTGCAGCTGGAACACCAGCAGGAACGTCTGGGCATCACCGGCTCGCTGCAGTGGAAGCCCAGTGACGCCACCGAGATCTCGCTGGACGCGCTGTATTCCAAGATCGACGCCACCCGCGACGAGCACTACATCGAAGCCATTTCCTTCAGCCGCAACCGTGATACCGGCAATCCGCGCCGCCCCGAGCGCGACGGCAAGCCGACGATGGTGGTCCGCAACGGCGAGATCCGCAACAACGCGCTGGTCTACGGCGAGTTCGACAACGTGGACATCCGCACCGAGAACCGCCACGACGAGTGGAGCACCGAGTTCAAGCAGGCCAGCCTCAACTTCGACCATCGTTTCAGCGACGCGTTCTCGATCAACGGCAGGGTGGGCGCCTCGCGCTCGGCGCACGAAAACCCCGTACAGACCACCATCATCATGGACAAGTACGACGTTGACGGGTACAGCTACGACTACCGTGGCAACAGCCGTGCGCCGATCCTGAACTATGGGATCAACCCGACCGATCCCAACGGCTGGGAGCTGGCCGAAATCCGTCTGCGCCCGCAGTACGTGGACAACGATTTCGACACCGCCGAAGTCAACTTCAACTGGAACATCAGCCCCGGTTTCCGCCTGAAGGGCGGCGTGCTGGCCAAGAACTACACCTTCAGCACGGTGGAGCTGCGTCGCAACAGCGAAGTGGCCGTGCCAGCCTTTGCCGACGGCACCCGCATCGTGTCGCCGGACCTGACCAGCCAGGCCGGTCTGAAGGGCATCTCCGGTTCGCCGTCCAACTGGGTGGTGCCCAACCTGGATGCCATTGCCGACGCGCTGGACATCTACAGCAACACCGGCACCTTCGCCGTTGCGCCCCGCGCCAACAACAGCCGCAGCGTGGAAGAGAAGGACCGCGGCATCTGGCTGATGGGTGAGTTCTCCACCGACCTGGGGTCCATTCCGCTGTCGGGCAACTTCGGCGTGCGCTACGTGCAGACCGAGCAGACCTCCAGTGGCGCGGCCACGGTGGCCGGCGCGCTGGTACAGGCCACCACCAACCGCAAGTACAACGACACCCTGCCCTCGTTCAACCTGGTGGCGGAAGTCGCCCCGGACTTCCTGATCCGCCTGGGCGCGGCCAAGGTGATGAGCCGTCCCGGGCTGGGCAACCTGACGCCGGGCGTCACCGTGGCGGTGGCTGGCGGCGCACGGACCGTGGCCGGTGGCAACCCGAACCTGGATCCGTTCCGCGCCACCAACGTGGACATGAGCTTCGAGTGGTACTTCAACGAAGGCGCCATGGCCGGCATCGGCCTGTTCTACAAGGACATCGAATCGTTCGTGCAGACCACCCGCGAAGTGCGTCCGTACTCCAGCAGCGGCCTGCCGGCCAGCCTGCTCGACGGCACCGGTGCGTCGGTCAACGATGACTTCACCTTCACCATTCCGCTCAACACCCCGGGCGGCGAACTGTACGGCGTTGAGGCCAACTACACCCAGCCCTTCACCTTCCTGCCGGGCAAGTGGTCCAACCTGGGCGTGCAGTTGAACTACACCTGGGTGGACACCAGCATCCAGTACGTCAACGGCGCCGGTGTGCCGGTGATGAAGAACCAGCTTACCGGCACCTCGAAGAACGCCTGGAACGCCACGCTGTTCTACGAAGGTGAGGTGTGGTCGGGCCGGGTATCGGCAACCAACCGCAGCGACTACCTCACCCAGGCCCCCGGCCAGGAAACCGGCTTCAACGAGGACGGTTACCACGGCATGACCGGCACCACCGTGCTGGACGCCTCCCTGCGCTACCGCATCAGCGACCAGCTGGAACTGAGCCTGGAAGGCATCAACCTCACCAACGAGGCGTCCGACGAGTGGGTGTACTCGCCGAGCACCGGCGAGCTGCCGCTGCAGTACACCGAGAGTGGCCGCCAGTTCCTGCTCGGCGTGCGCTACAAGTTCTGATTCACCGGCAGGACCCAGCGGCGGCGTGAGCGATCACGCCGCCGGCTGCGCGCGCCGCCGTCGTTGCCATCCACGCCCTACCTGCATGCAGCCACGCTGCTGCGGCGCAAGATGCCGCCGCGTGAAGGGTTTGTTACGTTTCGGATGACCAACGGTGTCACAGCGGCACATGCGCGACAGACGCTCCGGGGGAGGCCGGACGTCCATGACTCATCACCATCACGCTCGCATGGCTGGGCACCTTGGAAGGAAACACGCGATGGATCGATCGTTCCCCCGTAAAAAGACACCGGTTACCTTGCTTGCGCTGGCCATTGCGTTCGCGCTGCAGGGCACCGCCGGCATCGCCGCAGCCCAGCAGACGCCCGAAGCGGCGGCTGCACTCGATGCGGTCGACCTGGACAAGGTCGAGGTCAAGGCCACCTACCGCGAAAGCCTGCAGCAGTCGCTGGATGAGAAGCGCTACAGCGTCGAGCAGGTAGATGCGATCTACGCCGAAGACATCGGCAAATTTCCCGATCTGAACCTGGCCGAGTCGATGCAGCGCATTGCCGGTGTGTCGATCGACCGCGAAGGCGGCGAAGGCCAGCAGATCTCCGTGCGCGGCCTCGGCTCGGACTTCACCCGCGTGCGCATCAATGGCCTGGAAGCGCTGTCCACCGCCGGCAGCGGCACCACCGGGGTCAACCGCAGCCGCGGCTTCGACTTCAACACCTTCGCCTCCGAGCTGTTCAGCCGGGTCAAGATCAGCAAGACCCAGTCGGCGCAGACCGACGAAGGCTCGCTGGGCGCCACCGTCGACCTGCGCGGTTCGCGCCCGTTCGACTTCGAGGGTTTCCAGGCATCGCTCGGCGGCCAGTACGGCTACAACGAGCTGTCCAGGAACAAAGACCCGCGCATCTCCGGTCTGATCAGCAACACCTGGGCCGAGGGTCGCTTCGGTGCACTGATGTCGGTGGCCTACAGCAAGCGCACCATTTTCGAGGAAGGCTACAACCCGGTCCGCTGGGAGCACGGCAACTACCGCAACTCCAACCAGAGCACCGCGGCCAACAACGGCACGTACGGCTTCTGCAGCCCGGCCGGCTACGACCCGCAGACCCCGCGCAACCCGCTGGCCAATGAAACCGCCGCCGGCGTGGGCAGCGCGGCCAACCAGGCGCGCAGCAACGGCTGGGGCAGCTACGGGATCGATGCCACCCACTGCGGCCCCGGCCTGGACCGGCCCGCCGCCACGGCGGACAACATTGCCGCCTACGAGACAGCGACCAATGCGTGGATCCCGCGTTACCCGCGCTATGTGCGCACCGAACACGAGATCGAACGCCTGGGCGTGACCGGCGCGCTGCAGTTCAAGGTCAGCGATGACACACAGTTGAACCTGGACATGCTGTATTCCAAGCTCGACAAGGACGTGCGCGAAGACTCCATCGGCGCCAACCTGCACCGCACCGCGCAGTACGGCGGCAAGACCCAGATCGTGGTGCGCGAGGCGCAGGCCGATGCGCAGAACCGCCTCACCTACGGCGTGTTCGACAACGTGGACTTCCGCACCGAATCCACCGCGATCGAAGAAAGTACAGAGTTCAAGCAGTTCAGCCTGAACCTGGAACACCGCTTCAACGACGCGGTGCGGCTGGACGCGGTGGTGGGTCATTCCGCGTCGAACTACGAACGGCCGGTGTTCTCGATGGTCAGCTTCGACAACAGCAACCTGGACGGCTTCGTGCTGGACATGCGCAACGGCAAGGTGCCGGCGATGTCCTTCCCGTTCGATCTCAGCGCCGTGGACAACTGGCAGTGGCTGGGCTACGGCAGCACGCCGGTCAACGCCAACGGCACCGCGCGCGGCGGCAACATCAGCGAAGTGCGGCTGAACCCGCAGTACGTCGACAACGCCTTCGACACGGCCAAGGTGGACCTCACCTTCGTCATCACTCCCACCTTCACCCTGCGCGGCGGTCTGGCCTACAAGGACTACGACATGAGCACGCAGGAGTACCGCAACATCAGTTACGGCCGGTTGTCGCAGGCGCTGCCGGACGGCGTCACCGTGGGTGACCTCAGCAGCTCGCTGAGCGGGTTCGGCAAGGGCATGGACGGCAGCCTGCCCAACGCGTGGCTGGTGCCGGACTTCAAGCAGATCGCCAACCTGCTGGACATCTACTGCAACTGCAACACCGGCACCCTGGGCGGTGACTACCGGCTGGCCAGCGTGGGCCACTTCGGCGCGTCCAACAACAATTTCGACGTCAACGAGAAGAGTTACGGCAGCTACCTGCAGCTGGACTTCAACACCGACCTGCTGGGTCGTGCGTTCCGCGGCAATCTTGGCGTGCGCTACGTGCAGACTCGCATTACCGCCGATGGCTATGCGCCATGCACGGCCGCCAGTGCCAACGACCTGTCCTCGGCCTGCGCGCCGTTCTTCGGCGTGGCCAGCGCCACTGCCGATCCCGGCGAGCGCCTGCAGGTGGCCACCCGCGTGGGCCACAAGTACGACGACTGGCTGCCCTCGCTGAACCTGGCCTGGGACCTGACCGACACCGTCGTGCTGCGCTTCGGCGCGGCCAAGACCATGGCCCGCCCGACCCTGTCCAACCTGTCGCCGAGCGTCAGCGGCGGGCCCACCGCGTACTTCGACGATGACCGCGCGTACTCGATCAACCTGGGCAACCCCAAGCTGGACCCGTTCCGCTCGACCAACTACGACCTCAGCGCGGAGTGGTACTTCGACGAGGGCGCGCTGCTGTCGGCGGCGGTGTTCTACAAGGACATCGACAGCTACGTGCAGCGCACCCGCCTGATGACCACCTGGGCCGACATGGGCTATTCGCTGGATCTGCTGCCCACCGGCTTCAGCGCGGACACCGTGTTCAACGTGCAGAGCTACTTCAACACCCCGGGCGGCCCGCTCAAGGGCTATGAAGTGTCCTACCAGCAGCCTTTCAGCTTCCTGCCCGGCTTCTGGCGCAACTTCGGCGTGCAGCTCAACTACACGCACGTCGAATCCAAGATCAAGTACATGTTCAGCTCGGGCACCGGCAGCACCATCGTCACCACCTACACCGAGAACGACCTGCTGAACCTGTCGCCGAACTCGTACAACGCCACCCTGTACTACGACGACGGCCGCTTCAGTGCCCGGGTGTCCACCAGCTACCGCGACGCATATATCAGCACCATCCTGTCGCAGGAGAACGTGTGGGACCTGGACGGCAACCCGCTCGCGACCGCCGACGTGCAGGGCAAGTACAGCGTGGAGAACGTGGACTTCAACATGTCCTACAAGGTCAACAAGAACCTCTCGCTGACCTTCGAGGCAATCAACCTGCTCGACACCGCCGATGAGCGCTACGTCGATTCGGCGCTGTCGTTGCCGGATCGCTACACCCACACCGGCCGCCAGTACTACCTCGGCCTGCGCTACAAGTTCTGACCGTGCCGCGCCTTCCGCCACCTGTACCACGTCCGTCCCCGTCCTTCTCTCCAGGATGGCGGGCGCGGTGCCGGGGCGGAAGGCCACCGTGAGCGGCTGACGCTACGCCGGTGGTTCCGCTGTACTGTTTCTGCTGTCGAAAGGAAGGTCCCATGCATCGCCCTGTCGCCCCCTCGCTCCGTCCGTCCCGCCTGTCGGCCAGCCTGCTGGCGCTGCTGCTTGCCGGCAGCGGCACCGCCTGGGCGCAGGCCGCCCCACAGCTGCTGTTCCACGTCTCGGCCGACCAGGGCCTGCAGGCCGACACCGCCGCGGGTGATCCGGTACCGAACTTCGTGGACAAGGTGAAGCGGGTGCCGAACGGGGCGCACGGCAGCGCCATCGAATGGGCCGACGACGGCGTACTGTCGTGGAACGCGCCGGGCAACATCCAGGCCCAGCGCGGCACGCTCGGCTTCTTCTGGCGCTCCCGCTACGCGGTGGGTGACGCGCCGTTCGTGATCTTCCGGGTCGGCTACGCCGACCACAGCAGCTGGGACATGGCCTGGCTGCGCATCGACTGGAACGGCCACGGCTTCGATGCCTTCGTCACCGATGCCAACCTGGCGCGCACGCGCGTGTCGTTCACGCTCGACCACAACCCCTCGCCGCAGCAGTGGCAGCACATCGCCTTCGGCTGGGACGAGAACCACGGCGTGCGCCTGTACGTGGACGGCAAGGAGGTCGCCCGCCAGGAGACCACCGCCGACTATGACGCCGCGCTCGATCAGCTGGGCCTGGCCGCGCGCGTGATGGCGCCCTACCAGGTGCAGAGCCGCTACAACTTCCTGCGCGGCAGCGACTTCGACGAGATCCGCATCTACGACCGCCTGCTGGATCCGGCCGGCATGGCCGCGCTTGCGCGCAATGCCGCCCCCACCACAGCGGTGGCCGCGCCGGAGCCGATGCGCGCCTGGCGCCATCGCCATGGCTGGGATGCCGCCCCGCCGCCGGCGCTGACCGCCGCGACCACGACGATCCGCAAGGTGGAGTTCGCCGATACCAAGGACCACAAACAGTGGATGTGGAAGGCCACCGACGGCATCGCCGAAACCACCTGGCCGGGCGTGTACAACCGCTCGCGCCTGCCCGGCCGCAACGATTACTTCCAGCTGCCCGACTGGAACACCTACGTCGAAGGGGGCCAGCAGCTGGACCTGACCGTGCCGGCCGGTGAAACCGTCAACCGCATCGAAGTGCGTGGCGCCGCCTTCGGCGGGCTCAGCCACAGCGCCGATGGCCAGCCGCCGCAGACCCTGTTCCAGCGCCCGCAGGGCGTGGTGCGCAGCGTGAATGCCATTGCCGCACAGACCGGCGGCGTCCTGCACTTCCGCAACACCGAACAGGAAACCCCGATCCAGGAGATCTGGGCCTACCAGGTCAGCGACGCGGCCGAGCCGGAAGGCACGGTCAAGCAGCGCTACCTCATCGACAGCCAGGCGCTGCCGGACTACACCAACATCGCCGCGCTGCGCGACTACATCGACGGCCGCTACCCGGCCGCCGAACGCAGCACGGTAATGGCGTTGCCCAAGGGCGCCGGCGCACGCCGGCGCAGCGCCGACACGCTGCCCGCGCAACCGCTGCCGATCGTGCACGTGCTGATTCCCTCCGGCGTCAGCGATGCACCGGCCGCGCAGCCGCTGATCCGCAGCTGGGCACACAGCTGGGAGAACATGCACGACGGCCTGGATGGCGTGGCCATCGACCTGCCCGCGCTCGACCTGCCCGCCACCCATGACGGGCTGATCCCGCTCAACATCCGCATCAAGGACCCGATCTGGCCGGCGCGCGACATGATCGACGTGTCGGTGTCGGTCAAACCGGGTCAGAAGCGCACGCTGTGGCTGGACCTGCGCGACCGCATCCTCACTGCGGACAGCCTGTGGATCTCCATCGCCTCGGCCGCGCCCGGCTTCAACGCCGCGTCGCTGGACGGAGCGGAAATCCGCATGGTCTACAAGGACCGCGAGGAGGCGAAGAAGGAACACATCGCCGACCGCTTCAACCAGGCGCGCGACAACTGGGGCTTCCTGGTGGAAGAACACACCACCTCCAAGCGGCAGCGGCTGTACGCACGCGTCTACGCCGACCTGAGCGACCTGCTGCGGGTTGATCCGGACCACGTCAACGGCCGCCTGTACTGGAACTACATCAGCTACAACAGCCAGGGCAAACCGCCGTTCACCCAGCCGCAGGCGCCCAAGGGCGTGCCGCAGTGGGCGTTCGCGCAGACCGAAGACCTCAAATACGTGCGCCGCTTCATCGACTGGTGGATCGACAACCGCCAGATCGCCTATGGCGACTTCGGCGGCGGCATCTCCGACGATTCCGATCTCACCCAGCAGTGGCCGGGGCTGGCGCTGATGGGCGTGCACCCGGACAAGCTCAACGCCTCGCTCACCGCACTGTCCGACGCGGTGTACCGCAATGGCATGTTCAGCAACGGCTTGAGCACCATCGAGACCGACGAGCTGCATGCCTACGAGGAAGGCATCAACACCAACAGCGCGATGCTCTACCTCAACTGGGGCGACCCGCTCACCGTCGAGCGCCTGATGGAAACGGTGAAGGCCTTCGACGAGCGCATCATCCTACCCAACCCGCAGGGCCACCTGCTGTTCTCCAGCAACTGGTTCGGCGGCAACAAGGTCTACCGCGAACCGAACTGGCAGTGGCAGAAGCCGTACTCCTTCCCGGTGCTGCACCCGGCCTTCCTGATGGGCCAGTACAACGCCGACCCGACCGGCCGCAAGCTGGTCACCGGGCTGGCCGACAGCTACCTGGCCCACGCCTACACCGACGACAAGGGCCGCTGGGCGCTGCCGAACGAGATCCACTGGGCCACCGGCAAGACCCGTGGCGGCGAGCTCAACAACGGCTCGGGCAGTGGCGACATCATGCACACCTTCTGGGCGGCATGGCGCTGGACCGGCGATGACAAATACCTCAAGGCACTGGACTACCGCGTTGAGCGCGGTGGTCCGGGGGCGCTGTCCAACCTGGGCGAGAACTACGTCGAAGCACTGGGGCGCGGCGCCGAGTGGAACCCGCGTTTCATCAGCGACGCCGACGCCGGCAATACCGGCTTCTCCAGCCTGATGGCGTGGCAGGCCACCGGCGACAAACGGTACCTGGCGGCGCTGCACGCCGATGGCATCCAGGCCAAGGCGCAGCGGGAGTACATGAACACCGAGGGCCACTGGTGGTCCGACCGTGTCGAGGCGCCGAGCGAGTTCCTGCAGCGTGCGCGGCTGGGCGGCATCGCGCTCAAGCGCAACCAGAGCTGGCCGGGCCACACCGTGAGCTGGCGCTTTGCCCAACCCGACGCCGCCGAACAGGTGGCGCTGCTGGTGCACGCGCCTTCGCCGGACCGCTTCAAAGTGATCGCCTACAACCTGGGCACGCACGCGGTGGACGCGGAGATGAGCACCTGGAACGTCACCGCCGGGCAATGGCGGATGACCAGCGGCGTGGACCGCGACGGCGACGACACCATCGACGGCAAGGCAACCACGCGTGACCTCACCCTGGAACGCAGTGCCTCGACCACGCTGCGCTTCGCACCGGGCCAGAGCCAGGTGTTCGAGTTCGCGTTGGTGCAGGCCGGCACGCCGGTCGAACAGCGCGCCGACCTCGGCATCGGCCGCGGCGATGTGCGCGTGGAGGGGCAACACCTGCACGTGACCGTGCACAGCCTGGGCCACGTGGCCACCGGCGCGGGCGTGGCGGTGTTGGAGGATGCCAAGGGCCGCGAACTGGCACGGGCGGACATTCCTGCCCTGGCCGCACCCACCGACCTGCTGCCGAAGACGGCCGCGGTGCGCCTGCCGCTGCCGGCCGGCAACCGCAGCGGCTGGCGGGTGCGCGTGATGCAGGCCGACGGCGCGGCCGAGGTGACCCAGCGCAACAACGTGGTCACGCTCGACCGGTAGCGCCCGTGCCCTGCATGGCTGCGGTGGCTTACAGCGTGACCCTGCCCTCGATGCAGGTCACGCAGTCGCCGCCGATCCACAGCGCATCGCCCACCCGCTCCACGCGCAGCCGCCCGGCACGCCCGATCGCCGTGCCCTGGCTGATCACATAGCGGTCCGGCGCTTCGCCGGTGGCCAGCAGCCAGCGCGCGATGCCGGCATTGAGGCTGCCGGTGGCCGGGTCCTCCGGTGCGCCATCGCCGGCAATGAAGGCGCGGCTCTCGTACTGGGCCTCGCTGCCATCGCTGGCCAGCCACGGCCCGAACACACCCACCTTCAGGCCCATCAGCTGCGCATAGTCCGGCTGGATCGCCAGCACCGCGGCACGATCGCGCAGGCGCAGCGCGAGCCAGCCGGTGCCGTTGTCGGCCCAGCGTGCGTCCACCACGTCCTCGGCCGCCACGCCCAGCCCACGCCGCACCCGCTCGCGCAGGTCCGCCGCCAACGCCTCACCGCGCAGCAACGGCGGCGCCAGGAAGGCCAGGCCGGCGTCGCTGCGGCGGATCCGCACCAGCCCGATCCCGCACTCCTGCACGATCTCCTCGCCCTTGGGTGCGCCGCCGTGGGCCAGCCAGGCATGGCAGCTGCCCAGGGTGGGATGCCCGGCAAACGGCAGCTCTTCCAGCGTGGTGAAGATGCGCACGCGATAGTCCGCCTGCGGATCGGTGGGCGGCAGCAGGAAGGTGGTTTCGCTCAGGTTGGTCCAGTGCGCGAACGCGGCCATGCGTGCGGTGTCGATGCCTTCGGCATCGAGCACCACGGCCAGCGGATTGCCCCGCAGGGGATCCTGGCTGAACACATTGACCTGCTGGAACGGAAACGTACGCATGGCGGAACATCGAAAGGTGGGAACCGGATGATGCGCGCGGCGCAGGCCGCGGGTCGAGCGCGGCACTAGGCCGCGTCGGTTTCCATCACCTGCAGGCGGCGCTGGTACCAGTCGCCGGCTGCGGGTTCGAAGATCGCGCTGCGGGTCATCTCGCCTTCGTACACATGCACCGAGATGGCCAGGTCTTCATCGCTGGTATTGCGGATGGTGTGGTACTCGTGCGGCGGGATCAGGCTGCCGGCACTGCCGCAGTCGCCCAGTACCGCCGGTTCGGCGCGGAAGCGGAAGCGCTCGCCGTCGCGTTCGAGCAGCCGGTACTGGGTGATTTCCAGCTGGCCCAGCCACACCCCTTCCACGCACCACAGCCCGCTGTGGTCATGCAACGGCGTCCCCTGCCCCGGCCCCCAGCTCATCGCCACGATGCTGTAGCCGTGCGCGGCGCTGCGGTACAGCTCGCGGCGGGCGTAGTGGTCTTCGATGGGGTGGTGCACGCAGGCCGGCAGCTGGATGCGGCTGTCGGCGATGGCCTCGCGCAGCGCGCTGCGCAGGGTGGCGGCGATCTGCTGCGGGCTCTCGTGCTGCACCGCGTGGTCGATGGCCGCGATCAGTCGATCACGGCCATGGAACGGCGGAAAGAGATTGCTGTGGTCTTGCATGCCCTGAGTCTAGGCCATCGCGGTGAATGCCGTGTTTGATCTGAATCACATCCAATCGCCCCACGATCACCGAAATACTCATCCATTCAAAGAAAATAGTGGGATATGCCTATCGATCAGGGGATCAGCAGCGGTCGCAAGGCCGGCACCTGCCGGGCCAGTTCCTCGGTCACCAGCGTGGCAAACAGCGCCGCGCCCTCCGGGCCCAGGTGGGTGTAATCGAACGCGACCTTGGCCTGGCCCATCGGCTCGGTAACGGCGTTGTCCTGTGCGGCCGGTGCCCCCGCAACGGGCGCCGCCCCCACCGTGGTGCCGCCCAGCGCCGCGCTGACCTGCGCCTGGGCTGCCGCCGCCTGCGCCAACGGCATGGCCGCCACCGGGCCCAGCGCCTGCACCACCGCACGGCTGCGGGCGTGCAGGTCGACCAGTGGCACCTCCATCTCGCGCGCTACGCTGCGCACGGCCTCGGCCCAGGGCGCCAGGTCGTCGATCAGCACGCCGTCGGCGAACTGGCGGCGGGTCAATGGGGTCAGCAGCACCGGTTGCGCGCCCGCCGCACGGATCTCGCGCACGTAACGGCGCAGGTTGTCCGGGAACTCGCGCTGCAGGTCGGTGGAGCGGCCTGGCTTGCCGGGCTGGTCGTTGTGGCCGAACTGCACCAGCACCCAGGTGCGCGCGTAGCCGGGCGTGCCCATCTCCGCCTGGGCCAACGCCCAGGAACCTTCGGCGCGGTAGTTGTAGGTGCTGCGCCCACCGCGGGCAAGGTTGGTGCAGGTCAGGAACGAGGTCACGTGGCGTGCGCAGAACGCCGGCCCCCAGCCGCCCTGCACGGCCGTGGTGGAATCGCCGACCAGCACGATCTTGCTGGCGCGGATCGGGGTCGGTGGCGGACGATCCAGCACCGCCGGATCGCCGGCGGCGTGTGCCGCGTTCAGTGCACCCCACAACAGGCTGCCCAGCAGCCAGGCGGACGCGCGCATCAGAACGTACCGCGCTGGATGAAGGGCGCCTGCTGGTACAGGCGGCGCTCACCGCCGCGCGGGTCGTCGGCCTGCTGCGACGTGGTATCGAACAGCATCGTTTCGCGGCGGGCGAGCGAATAGGTCTGCCAGGTGGGCAACCCGCCGTGGTTGGGATCGCCATGGCGGGCGAAGGCGATCAAGGCCTCGCTCATGGTGGCGGCCACGCGCGTGGCGTCCTCGCCGTTGCCGGTGCGTGAGCCGGGCTGGTGGGTGGTGTCCAGCACCAGCGGGATGTCCAGCGTGTGGAAGGCACCGAACCTGCCGCCCTCCAGCGGCGAGCCCCAGTCCAGCTGGTAGGCCCAGGTGGGCGCGCCCTGGCGTGCACGCGCCTCAAGTTCCTCAACCGCACCGCGCCACGAACGACCGGCGGTGGTGGCCGCAAAGAACACCTCCGTTGGCGTGTAGTGCGGATACAGGCGGCGGTACCCGTCAATCACCACCGACGGCAGCAGGTCCACGTACTGCTCTTTTTCCAGCTTGGCCGGCAGCGTCTCCCAGGTCAGGGCGAAGTTGGCCGGGTCGTTGCCGAGGAAGGCGCGGGTTTCGTCGCGCGTGTTGCCGATCACCATCGGGATACCGGCCGACTGCGCCGGGGCGTCCGGCCAGAAGGGATGCACCGGCAACGCGCGGCCATCGAGTACCGGGCCCACGTACAGGCTGCTGTTCTCCACGCGCGACGGATCGCGCGCACGGGTAGCGGCCAGCAGCGCTTCCATTGGCAGCGTGCGCAGCGCGTCGGCGTCGGCCGCGCCCACCGCCTGCATCGCGATCTGCGCGCGCTGGGTGGCCGCACGCGGGCCGGCGGCGGTGACCTGCTGCCCGCTCATGGTCCAGACGCGCTGGAACAGGCCGCGCGCGGCCGGCATGGCCATCAGCGTGGCGATCTTGGCGCCGCCGCCGGACTGCCCGACCACGGTGATGTTGCCGGCATCGCCGCCGAATTCGGCGGCATGCTGGCGTACCCAGTGCAGTGCCTGCACCAGGTCGAGCTGGCCGACGTTGCCCGAGTCGGCAAAGCGCGCATCGCCCAGCTGCGCCAGATATAGATAACCGAACACGTTGAGCCGATGGTTGACCGTGACCACCACCACGTCGCCGCGCCGGCACAGTGCGCTGCCGTCGTACAGCGGGTCACTGCCGGAGCCGTTGTTGTACGCGCCGCCGTGGATGTAGAACACGATGGGCCGCTTGCCGCCGTCGCGCAGCGCCGGGGTCCACACGTTGAGGTACAGGCAATCTTCGCTGCCGGGCCCGTCCGTGCCGGTCTGCGGGGCGGCATTGCCGTAGTCCAGCGCATCGCGCACGCCCCGCCAGGCCACCTCGGGCAGCGCCGGCTGGAAACGCCGGGGCGCGGTGTCGGCCCCATACGGGATGCCGCGGAACACGTTCACCCCCTGCTCGCGTTGCCCGCGTAACCGTCCACTGCGCACCCGGGCCAGCGGCGCGGCGTCAGGGCGCGGCCCGGGTATCCCGGCGAAGGCCGGCAGCGCGGGCAGGCTGGTGGCACCCAGCATCAGGGCATAGCGCGCGCTGTCGCGCAGGAAACGTCGACGCTGCAGGTCGGCGGGGGACTCACTCATGGCGCGCGGGCTCCGTGTGGCGCGAAGGGATCCAGCGCAGGGCCAGCTCGGGCCACTGCGCAGCGGTCAAACCGGGCGGGATGCGCACGCTGAAGCCGTGGCCGCCCTGCGGGAACAGGTGCATTTCGGTGGACACGCCGGCCCGCAGCAGCGCCTGGTAATAGACCAAGCTGTTGTGCACCGACACCACGTTGTCGTCCTGTGCATGCACCAGGAACGTGGGCGGGGTATCGGCGCGGACCTGGTCCTGCATCGAGAACTGCTGCTGCAGCGCGCTGTCGGGATGCGGGCCGAGCAGGCGCGCACGCGAGCCGGTATGCGCATGGGCGCGCATGTCGATCACCGGGTAGATCAGCAGCGCGACATCCGGGCGTGCGCTGAGCGCATCGGTGGCATCGCGATGCGGGTACACCGGCGTATCGAAGCCGGTGCTCAGCCGAGCGGCGACATGCCCACCGGCCGAAAAGCCCATCACCCCGATACGCGCCGGATCCAGCTGCCAGCGCGCGGCCCCGGCGCGGATCACCCGCATCGCGCGCTGTGCATCGGCCAGCGCCGCTTGGCGATCGCTGCGACCGGCGGGCAGCCGGTAGCGCAGCACGAACAGGGTCACCCCGCCCTGCGCGACGAACGTCGGCACCAGGGCGGTGCCTTCCTTGTCCAGCACGATGCGCTGGTACCCGCCACCGGGCACCACCAGCAGCGCGCTGCCATTGGGGCGCGCTGGCCGGTAGACCACCAGGTAGGGCGCGCTGACGTTGTCGATGTAGCGGTCCGGCAGCGCGGGGTCGGTGCTGCGTTCGATCACGTTGGGCGCGCTGGCCGGGCCGGTCTCGCCGGGGACCTGGCCCTGCGGCCACAGATCGATGCGGTCCGGCGCACCGGCCACCGGTTCGGTCGCCGGCACCGGGCGTTCGGCCGCGCGGGCCAGGGCCAGCGGACTGGCAAGCAACAGCACCATCAACAACGGCAGCAACAGGGGGCGGCGCATCCGCATCGGTCCTTTCCAGTTGGGGTATACCCCGGATCGTGCCTGACGATGGCGCCTCTGATGCGCTGCACATTGCCAATGACACCGGTTTACCATATACAGCTCATCCAGCCACTGTCGATTGGCAGTGCACCATTTCTCCGGGAGACCCGCTTGAGCAACGACAACGGCAAACAGGACCTGCCAGACCACGGTTTGGGTGAGATCGCCCGCCACTTCGTCGGCGCCCGCCAACACGGCCGATCCCTGCCGGATTTCCCGGGCACGATCCCCGCCGACCTGGTGACCGCCTACCAGGTGCAGGACCAGGCCATCGCGCTCTGGGACGACCAGGTGGTGGGCTGGAAAGTGGGCTACATCGCCGCCGAGCGCCGCGATGCCTCGGGCGATGACCGCCTGCTGGGCCCGATTTTCTCGCGCAATCTGCAAAATGCTACCGGTGGAACAGTGGACATTCCGGTGTTCGTCGGCGGCTTCGGCGCGGTCGAGGCCGAGTACGTGATCCAGCTGCAGGAAGACGCCCCGGCCGACAAGCTGCACTGGACGCCCGAAGAAGCCGAGGCGCTGGCCGCCAGGCTGTTCATCGGCGTGGAAGTGGCCAGCAGCCCGCTGGCCACCATCAACAAGCTCGGCCCGCGCGTGGTGGTGTCCGATTTCGGCAACAACAACGGCCTGGTGCTGGGTACCGAGATCGCCGACTGGACCCGCCTGGACGATGCCGACCTGCGTGCGGAAACCCGCATCGACGGCGAGGTGGTCGGTACCGGCGGTGCCACCCTGCTGCCCGGTGGCCTGCGTACCGCCTATGCCTTCGCCCTGGGCCGGTCGGCGCAGCGCGGGCGGCCGTTGAAGGCCGGCGACCTGATCGCCAGCGGCAACGCCACCGGCATCCACGACATTGCCGTAGGCCAACAGGCACTGATCCGTTTCGCCGGTTACGGCGACATTACCTGCAGGGCCATCGCTGCCGGGTAACCGAGCAGCCATGGACAGTCCGCTTGGGAGGGCGCAGATGTTCACTCGCAGAAGTTTCCTTGGCACCGGTCTGGGCGCGCTTGCCGTGCCTGCGCTGGCAGCCTGTTCGCGGTCAACCAGCAACGCGCCGGCCGGTGCGCAGCTGCTGACCGCCACCGACGTCCACGTCGCCGACTACCCCACCGTGACCGCGGTGAAGTGGATCGGCCAGCAGCTGGAACACAAGACCGGCGGCCGCCTGAAGCTGCGCCAGTACCACTCCGGCCAGCTCGGCCGTGAGTCCGAGGCGATCGACATGGCGCGCTTCGGTGCCATCGACATCACCCGGGTCTACTCCGGTGCGCTCAACAACGCCTTTCCGCTGACCCAGGCACTGTGCCTGCCTTACGTGTTCGAGTCGGTGGCGCACATGCGTCGCGCGCTGGACGGCGGCATCGCCGACGCGGTGCTGAAGGGCTTCGAGACCCGCGACCTGGTCGGCCTGGCCATCTACGATTCCGGCGCGCGCTGCTTCTACAACACCAAGCACCCCATCGTGGAGCCCAAGGACCTGCACGGTCTGAAGCTGCGCGTGGCCTCCTCGGACATCTTCATCCAGCTGATGCGCCTGCTGGGCGCCAACCCGACCCCGATGTCGCTGGGCGACACCTTCTCGGGCATGGAAACGCACATGATCGACGGTGCGGAAAACAACATGCGCAGCTTCCATTCCAGCCGTCATTTCGAGGCCGCGCACTACTGGTCGCAGAGCGACCATTCCTACGCGCCGGACGTGCTGCTGATGTCGCGGCAGAGCCTGGAGGCGCTCACCCCGGCCGACCGCGCGCTGGTGATCGAGACCGCGCGTGAATCGGTCACGGTGATGCGCGAGCAGTGGGATGCCTCGGAAAACACCGCCCGCCAGGCCGTGGCCGACTTCGGCATCACATTCAACGCCGTGGACATGCCGGCCTTCCGCAAGGCTGCCGACCCGCTCCTGCAGCAGTACCTGCAGCAGCCGGCGCTGGCCGCGCTCACCCGTCGCATCCGCGACTTCGCCTGAGGCCCCGACGCGATGTCCGACCCGACTTCCGAAACCCCCGTCATCGTCAGCGCGCCGCAGCGCGTGCTCAACGTGATCGCCGACGTGGCCATCCATATCGCCGTCATCGCCCTGCTCGGGCTGGTGGTGGTGCAGGGCTGGCAGGTGTTCGCGCGCTACGTCATCAACGATTCGCCCAGCTGGACCGAGCCGGTCACGCTGCTGCTGCTGGCCACGGCGATGAGCCTGGGCGCGGCCACCGGCGTGCATACCCGCCGCCACTTCGGCTTCTTCCTGCTGGCCGCGCACATGGGCCCGGGCCTGCGCCGCGCGGTGGACGTGTTCGCCGCGCTGGTGGTGGCCGTGCTCGGTGCCGTGATTGCCTGGTGGGCCGCGGTGCTGCTGCTGGACGGCCTGGACATCAAGGCCGCCGGCGCCAACCTGCCGCAGAGCATCAACTACCTGCCGCTGTCCATTGGCGGCGCACTGATGGCGATCTTCGCCGTGAACCAGATGGTGCAGGCCGTGCTGCCCGTCGACGCCGACACCGTTGCCGAGGGAGACCGCTGAGCCATGGGTATCACGATCCTGTTTACCGTTTTTGCGGTACTGCTGCTGCTGGGCGTGCCGGTGGCCTATGCGTTGGCCGCGGCCGCCCTGGCCACGCTGTGGTACCTCGACCTGCCTACCCTGGTGCTGGTCCAGCAGATCTCCGCCGGTACCGGTTCGGCCTCGCTGATCGCCATTCCCTTGTTCATCTTCGCCGGTGAAATCATGATGCGCGGCGGCATCTCCGAGCGCCTGATCTCGCTGGCCTCCTCGCTGGTGGGGCGCATGCGCGGTGGCCTGGGCCAGGTGTCGATCCTGTCCTCGCTTTTCTTCGGTGGCGTGTCCGGTTCGGCCATCGCCGATGTCTCGGCAGTGGGCGGTACGATGATTCCGCAGATGGTCAAGCGCGGCTACGACCGCGACTTCGCGGTCAACGTGAGCATCACCGCCGCGCTGGTGGCACTGCTGGTGCCGCCGTCGCACAACCTGATCCTGTTCTCGGCCGCGGCCGGCGGCGGGCTGTCGATCGCCGACCTGTTCGCGGCCGGTATCGTGCCGGCGCTGTTGATGACCGTGGCGCTGATGATCACCGGTTACGTGGTCGCGCGCCGTCGCGGTTATGGCGTGGAAATCTTCCCCGGCTGGCGCGCGGTGCTGCTGCGGCTGGTGTCGGCCCTGCCCGGCCTGGGCCTGGTGGCGCTGATCTTCATCGGTATCCGCGCGGGCATCTTCACCGCGGTGGAAAGCGCGGCCATCGCCGTGGTCTACGCGCTGCTGGTGACCACCGTGCTGTACCGCCAGCTCAACTGGCGCGAGTTCATGGGCACGGTGACGCATGCGGCGCGCAGCACCGGCGTGATCCTGTTCGTGATCGCCACTGCGGCGGTGTTCGGCTGGCTGTTGGCGTACCTGGAAGTGCCGGCGGCGGCGGTGGATTTCCTGCAGTCCTTCGCGCACAGCCAGTTCATGGTGCTGCTGATGATCGTGGTGATGCTGTTGCTGCTGGGTACCTTCATGGACCTGGCGCCGATGATCCTGATCTGCACGCCGATCTTCCTGCCGGTGGCCAAGGCCTATGGCATCGATCCGATCCACTTCGGCCTGGTGCTGGTGCTGACCGGTGGCCTGGGCCTGGTGACGCCGCCGGTGGGCTCGGTGCTGTTCATCGGTACCGCGATCGGCAAGATCAGCGTGGGCGAGAGCATGCGCTCGATCTGGCCGTTCTGGTTCGCCGCACTTGGCGTGCTGCTGATCGTCACCTTCTTCCCGGAACTGTCGCTGTGGCTGCCCGCCCTGCTGCGCGCGTAAGCGTGCGGCGGCTCGCGGTCCTGCTGTGGCTCGCCCTGCCCTGCGCCGCGCTGGCGCAGGGCCCGGAGATCACGCTGCGCGGCTTCCAGGACGGCATCAACCACTGGCAGAGCGGGCACGGCACCACCTACCCGCGCTACCGCCCGGACCAGTACCGGCAGATCGCCGACAACCTGGTGCTCCTGCAGCGACGCGGCGGTGGCTGGGCGGTCAACCAGGACCCGCAGCGGATTCTCGACGACACCGCCCGTGCGCAGGCGCTGGCCGACCAGGCCACGCCCGGGGGCAGCTTCGACAACCGCAACGTCTACACCCAGGTGGCTTACCTGGGCGACGCCTTCGCGCGCAGCGGGGACGTGCGCTATCGCGACGCGGCCGTGCGCGGGCTGGACTTCATCCTTGCCGAGCAGATCGACAGCTGTGGCGGCTGGCCGCATTCGGTGCCATCGCGCACCGCGTACCACGGCCACATCACCTTCGCCGACGACGTCACCAGCGGCGTGCTGACCACGCTGCGGCGGGTGCTGCGCGAGCCGCTGTTCGGTTTCATCAGTGCCGGACAGCGGGCCCGCGTGCAGGCCGCCGTGGCCGCCGGCGATGCCTGCCTGCTGCGCCTGCAGGTGCGCCAGGACGGCGTGCCCACGGTCTGGGCCGGGCAGTACGACCGCACCACCCTGCAGCCCGCACAGGGCCGGAAATTCGAACTGCCGGCCCTGGTCACCGACGAGAGTGTGGGCGTGGTGCGCTACCTGATGTCGATCCCGGATCCGTCGCCGGCGGTGGTCGCCTCGGTCAACGCCGCCATGGCGTGGTTCCAGGCGCATGCGTTGACCGGCTGGCGGCTGGAGACCTTCGAGACGACCCCGGCGCAGTTCCAGTTCCATCGCACCACCGTCGACCGCCGCCTGGTCGCCGATGCCGGCGCGCCGCTGCTGTGGGGGCGCTTCCACGACCTGCACGACAGTTCGGTGCTGCTGGCCAACCGCGAGGGCGAACGGGTGGCCCGTTTCGACGCGCTTCCGCGCGAGCGCCGCACCGGCTACCACTGGTACGGCACCTGGCCGCAGGCCCTGATCACCACTGACTACCCGCGCTGGCAACAGCGCACTGCCGGGACCCGGGCGCGCTGAGCGCGGCCGACCCACGCCATGTTCAAGGGAGACACACGATGCGTTTGAGGACGACCCTGGCCAGCTTCGCCACCGCCTGCCTGCTGCTGGCGGGCGCCGGCCACGCCGCCGAGCCTTCCACCGCCTGGAAGCGCGGGATAGAGAACCAGCGCCAGGCCGACCTCGGCAATGGCACCTTCCTCAACCCGGTGTTCGCCGGTGACCGGCCGGACCCCTCGGTGCTCAAGGATGGGCAGGATTACTACCTCACCCTGTCCTCGTTCGATGCCTACCCCGGCCTGCCGATCTGGCACTCGCGCGACCTGGTCAACTGGCAGCCGCTGGGCCATGCCATCACCCGGAACGTGGGGGCGATCTGGGCGCCGGACATCGTCAAGCACGGCAGCCGCTACTACATCTATTTCCCCGCCCGCACCGGCGAAACCCGCAGCAACTTCGTGGTCTGGGCCGACAGCATCAAGGGCCCCTGGAGCGAGCCGATCGACATCGGGCTGGGGGCGTATATCGACCCGGGCCACGCGGTGGGCGAAGACGGCAAGCGCTACCTGTTCCTCAGCGGCGGCGACTACGTGCAGCTGGCCGACGACGGGTTGAGCGTGGTCGGCACGCCCAGGCACGTGTACGACGGCTGGAAGTACCCGGAAAGCTGGGACGTGGAGGCCTACGCGCAGGAAGGCCCGAAGATCAACTTCCGCGATGGCTGGTACTACATGACCACCGCCGTAGGCGGCACCGCCGGCCCGCCCACCGGGCACATGGTGATCACCGCCCGCTCGCGCTCGATCCACGGCCCGTGGGTGAACGCGCCCAACAACCCGATCATGCGCACCCGGTCGGCCGCCGAGCCGTGGTGGTCGCGCGGGCATGCCACCGTGATCGAGGGCACCGACGGGCGCTGGTGGATGATGTACCACGGCTACGAGAACGGGTACTGGACGCTGGGCCGCCAGGCCCTGCTGGAGCCGATCGAATGGACCGCCGACGGCTGGTTCGTGGCCAAGGGCGGCGACCTCGGCCAGCCGCTGGCCAAGCCCTCGGGCACCTCGGTGGGCCAGCACGGCATGGCGCTGTCGGATGACTTCCGTGGCACGCGCCTGGGCCCGCAGTGGTCGTTCTTCAACCCGGCCCAGGACGAGTACGCGCGGCTGGACTTCACCGGCAAGGGCCTGGTGCTGCAGGGCAAGGGCGAGACCCCCCGCGACAGCTCGCCGCTGACCGCCATCGCCGGCGACACGGCCTACCAGTTCGAGGTCGAGATGCACGTCGCCCCGGGCGCGGTGGGCGGTGCCCTGCTCTACTACAGCGACCGCCTGTACGTGGGGGTGGGCAGCAACGGCGAGAAGTTCATCATGCACCGCTACGGCGAGGAGCGCCCCACCCGGCTGGCGCCGAGTACCCAGGGGGGCACGCTGTGGCTGCGGGTCACCAACAACCGCCACATCGTCACCTTCCATTCCAGCACCGATGGCAAAACCTGGCAGAAGTACCCGGTTCAGATGGAAGTCTCCGGCTACCATCACAATGTGGCGGGCAAGTTCCTGGCCCTGAAGCCGGCCCTGTACGCCGCCGGCCAGGGCAAGGTGGAGTTCCGCAACTTCCGCTACCGCGCCCTCGATTGAGCTGCCCGCTAGAATCCCCTGACTCATCCCCGGTTTGAACGACATGTCATTGCGCAGCAAAACCGATCCGTCGCCGCACGGATTGACCAAAGGCAAGGCCGCCACGATCAACGACATCGCGCGCCTGTCCGGGGTGTCCAAGAAGACCGTCTCGCGCATCATCAACAACTCGCCGCTGGTGCGCAAAGACACCCGCGACAAGGTGGAAGCGCTGATGCGCGAGGTGGGCTACACGCCGGATCCGCTGGCGCGTGGCCTGGCGTTCCGGCGCTCGTTCCTGATCGGCATGGTGTACGACAACCCCACCGCGCAGTACATCGTGGACATGCAGTACGGCGCGCTGGACGCGCTGCGTGGCTCCAGTTTCGAACTGGTGGTGCACCCCTGCGACTCGCGCAGCCCCGGCTACATCGAAGGCGTGCGTCGCTTCGTGCAGCAGCAGAAACTGCACGGCGTGATCCTGGTGCCGCGTGCGTCCGAAGACCAGGCGCTGGTGGACATGCTCGATGAGATCGGCGTCCGCTTTACCCGCATCGCCTCGCTGCCACTGGACGACACCTCGCAGATGGTCGTCACCCACGACCGCGACGGCGCCGCCGAAGCGGCCGACTACCTGCTCTCGCTGGGCCATCGCGACATCGCGCTGGTCACCGGCCCGAGCGCCTACCGCTCGGCGCACGAGCGCACCGCCGGCTTCATCGATGCGCTGGCCAAGCGCGGCATCGAGCTTCCCCCGGCGCGCATCGTCGAGGCCGGCTACACCTTCGAATCGGGCGTGGCCGCCGCCGAAAAGCTGCTGCTGGGCAAGCAGCGCCCCACCGCCATCTTCACCGGCAACGATGAAATGGCGGCCGGCATCTACAAGGTCGCGCTGCGCGCCGGCATCAACATCCCGCGCCAGCTGTCGATCATCGGCTACGACGACAGCCCGCTGGCCTCGCGTTTGTGGCCGTCGCTGACCTCGGTGCGCCGCCACACCCGCGACACCGGGCGTACCGCCGCGGCCATGCTGATCCAGCCCGACGGCCAGGCCGCGCTGCAGATCGCCAGCGTGCGCCCGCACCTGATCGTGCGCGACTCCTGCCAACCGCCCGAGGATTGAGACCCCGAGGGGGCAACCCTCGGCAGGCCCGACCGTTGGTCGTGACGCTTCCCTTGTGGTGCCGCCTTCCGTCCTGACCCCGCCCCGGGCCGCCCGGCGATATCGTGCAACGCAAAATGACACCGGTTTACCAACTCGCTACACTTTGACCAAATCGCGCCGGGGCCGACCTGCTGCCCCACCCCTGCTCTGGAGACGCCATGTACTGCAAGACCCACTACGCCACCCATCCCGACGCCATCAAGGGCGCCAGCAATGACGACCTGCGCGAGCTGTACCTGCTCGACGGCCTGTTCAATGCCGATGCGGTGACGCTGAAGTACACCCACTACGAGCGCTTCGTGCTCGGCGGTGCGGCCCCGGTCAACGGCCCGCTGTCGCTGCCCACGCAGACCGAGCCGGCGTCGGCCGCCGGCCATCCGTTCCTGGAGCGTCGCGAACTGGGCATCATCAACGTCGGCGCCGGCAGCGGCACCGTCACCGTGGACGGCACCGTGTTCAAGCTCGGCCCGAAGGACGGCCTGTACGTGGCCATGGGCAGCGTGGACGTGGTGTTCGCCTCCGACGACGCCGCCACCCCGGCGCAGTTCTACCTGGCCTCCACGCCGGCGCATGCGCGCTTTGAGACCAAGCAGCTGTCGATCAAGGACGCCGTGGCGCTGGATCGCGGCGCGCTGGAAACCAGCAACGAACGCACCATTTACCAGTACATCGTGCCGGCCACCTGCCAGTCCTCGCAGCTGCTGCTGGGCCTGACCGTGCTCAAGCCGGGCAGCGTCTGGAACACCATGCCGCCGCACCTGCACGACCGCCGCAGCGAAGTCTATTTCTACTTCGACCTCGGCCAGAACGACCGCGTGTACCACTTCATGGGCGAGCCCGACGCGCAGCGCCACATCGTCATCCAGAACAACGAAGCGGTGGTGTCCCCGCCGTGGTCGATCCACATGGGCGCCGGCACCAGCAACTACGCCTTCATCTGGGCAATGGGCGGCGAAAACCTGGATTACACCGACATGCACGTGCTGGACATCTGCCAGCTCAAGTGACCCCCGCACGCCGCCCGCATCGCGCGGGCGGCGTCTGTGCCGCATTGGAAAAGGACCGCATACGCAATGGCTAATCCGTTCAGTCTGGAAGGCAAGGTCGCCCTGGTCACCGGTGGCAACACCGGCCTGGGGCAGGGTATCGCCGTGGCATTGGCGCAGGCCGGTGCCGACGTCGCCGTGGCCGGCATCCAGCCGCCCACCGAGACCATCGCCGCCATCACCGCGCTGGGCCGCCGCTGCCTGGCCATCGAAGCCAACCTGATCAGCATCGAGCCGGTCGAGCGGGTCATCCGCGAAACCATCGAAGGCCTGGGTGGCCTGGATATCCTGGTCAACAACGCCGGCCTGATCCGTCGTGCCGACGCGGTGGACTTCAGCGAGCAGGACTGGGACGACGTGATGAACGTCAACATCAAGTCCGCGTTCTTCATCTCGCAGGCCGCCGGCCGGCATTTCATCGCCCAAGGCCGCGGCAAGATCATCAACATCGCCTCGATGCTGTCCTTCCAGGGCGGCATCCGCGTGCCGTCGTACACGGCCAGCAAGAGCGGCATCGCCGGCATCACCCGCTTGCTGGCCAACGAGTGGGCCAGCAAGGGCATCAACGTCAACGCGATCGCCCCGGGCTACATGGCCACCGACAACACCGCCGCGCTGCGCGCCGACGAGGACCGCAACAAGTCCATCCTCGACCGCATCCCGGCCGCGCGCTGGGGCACCCCGGAAGACCTGGGCGGCACGGCCGTGTTCCTGGCGTCCAGCGCCTCGGATTACGTCAACGGCGCCGTGCTGCCGGTTGATGGCGGCTGGCTCGCCCGGTAACACCATCGCGCCGCGCTGGCGCACCCACGATCTGCGCTGCAGATCGTGGGCCCCAGGCAATCGTTACCTCCAGCGCCCACCGCTTCGCGGTCACCCCTGACCCAGGGGGCGTTCCCCCAGATGCACACCGGTAGTGCCGGCCGCTGGCCGGCAGCTCTCCACCCAGGAGCATGACCATGTTGCGTTTGCTGCTGTCCCTGTCGCTGCTGCTCGCGGCCCCCGGCGCGCTGTGCGCCCCGCACCGCGTCTTCATCGCCGGTGATTCCACCGCCGCCGAGTACGGCCCGGAGCGCGCGCCACAGGCTGGCTGGGGCCAGGCATTGCAGAGCTATCTCGATCCCACCGTGTGGGAGGTCCGCAACCATGCCAAGGGCGGCCGCAGCACGCGCAGCTTCATCGATGAGAAACGCCTGGACGCGATTGCGGCGGAGCTCCAGCGCGGCGATGTGCTGCTGATCCAGTTCGGCCACAACGACGCCAAGTTTGAAGACCCCACGCGCTACACCGATCCTGCCGTTGCGTACCCGCAGTTCCTGCTGCGCTATGTGCAGCTGGCCCGCGACAAAGGCGCCACGCCGGTGCTGATCACCCCGGTGGCGCGGCTGCTGTACGACTTCGGCTCACTGCTGGACACCCACGCGCTGTACACCCAGGCCATGAAACAGGTGGCCACGCGTGAGCAGGTGGCGCTGATCGACCTCAACGACAGCTCCACGCGCTGGATCCGCGCGTTGGGCGAGCAGGGCGCGCGGCCGTACTTCCTGTTCGTGCCCGACCAGAACAAGGCCGACGGCACCCACTTCAGTACCGCCGGTGCGAACGCTGTCGCGTGCCTGGTCGTGCGCGACTGGGTTGCGTTGCAGCCCACGCTGAAACCCGCGCTCAAACGCGATATCGATTGCGAGGTACGCAATGCAGGGCAGGGCGCGGATGCCTCGAAGCCCTCGCGCGTGGTGCACGAGCGCGACATCGCGATCACCCAGCCCGGCCCGCATGGCGGCGCCGGCCCCACCACCGCCTACCCGTTCTTCGCCAATGACACCGACCTGCCGTTCGTGCTGCGCAAGCGCGTGCTGCACAAGGGCGCCGGTATCGGCCTGCACCCGCAGCACAAGGATGAGATCTACTACATCGTCAGCGGGCGCGGCAGCTACGTGCTGGACGGCAAACAGCATGACGTGGCGGCAGGCGACGCGCTGCTGACGCGTACGGGCAGCCTGCACGCGCTGCAGCAGGTGGGCGACGATGACCTGGTGGTGCTGCTCGCATATCCGCGGTAGGTACGGACCGTTGGTCGGCACCGGTCTTGCCTACTGCGCGTGGCCCTCACCCGGTTCCGGCCCGAAGTGCAGCAGGCCGAGCCTGGCCAGGTCCTCGGGGCGCGCATAGTACGCCTCTTCAAACTGCTCCAGCGCGTCCTGCTCGTCGGGCGTCATGGCCTCGTACAGATCGCTCAACTCCGTCACCGCCGGATCCTCCTCAACGCGATCCAGCAGCCCACGCATGCCGGCCAGCGCCGCATACGTCTTGTCCGCACCGATGGCACGCAGCCCCTGCAGTGCAAGCTGGCAGGTGGGGTCGCCCCAGTTGCACAGGAACTGCATGAAGCCACCGTTGTTGATGTCCGCTTCCATCCGCCACAGTGCCACCAGCTGCTGGTCCTGCGCCGACAGCGCGTCCAGCGTCCAATCCAGTGCGTGCAGACGCTGCATCGCCCCTTCGTAGCGCGCATCCCAGAGCAGGTCCAGCACGTTGACCATGCCGGTAGCCGACGCTGGCCACAGCGCCGGCCAGTTCGCGCCGAGGCCGTCTTCGGTCAATACCCACTGCGCACGTTTCTTCGCCGACGCTTTCTCCAACCGCGGATTGCGCGTGAGGAACTCCCCCACCTGCGCCCCGTTGGCCAGTTGCAGGTGCACGTGGGTGGCGTCGAAGTGGATGGACTGGATGCGGAAGGCAGACAGCGGCATGGCGTAGGCGAGCGGCATGAGCAGAGCCGAAGACCATAGCAGACCCTGGCCGCACACCAATTCCATCAACGGGTAGAGCCGACCGTCGGTCGGCTGCCCGAGCTCCACGGCGCCGCCGCGACGCCGCGCGAACGGCAGCCGACCAACGGTCGGCGCTACCGATCAGACGTCGCCGCCGTCTTCCCAGCCTTCGCCGGTGCCCTTCTGGAACACCCTGTCGCCGTCCTGCACGTCGCCGGCCGGCAGATGCTCCTTGGCTTCCAGCGCTGCGTAGATCGGGGTGAAGTCCGGCGCGGTCGCTTCCATCAACTGCTCGAAACTGTCGATGACGAAGTAGGTCTTCTGGAAGGTGTCGATGCGGTAGCGGGTCCGCATGATCCGCTCCAGGTCGAAGCCGATGCGGTTGGGCGCGGCCGACTCCAGCGAGTACAGCGACTCGCCCTTGGACGACACGATGCCGGCGCCGTAGATGCGCAGGCCTTCGTCGGTGTTGATCAGGCCGAACTCCACCGTGTACCAGTACAGGCGGGTGAGGTGCTGCAGCGCTTCGGGGCCGATCGCATGCGCCTTGACGCCACCGCGGCCGTAGGCGGCCATGTAGTCGGCAAACACCGGGTTCATCAGCAGCGGCACGTGCCCGAACAGGTCATGGAACATGTCCGGTTCGGCGATGTAGTCGATCTGGTCGGGCCGGCGGATCCACCAGGTCACCGGGAAGCGGCGATTGGCCAGGTGGTCGAAGAAGTCCAGTTCCGGCAGCAGCCCTTCCACGCCCACCAGCGTCCAGCCGGTGGCGGCGCCCAGCACCTCGTTGAGCTGGTCGAAGCGCGGAATCATGTGCGCGCTCATGCCCATCTCGTCCTGCGCGTGCAGGAACTCCTTGCTGGCACGCCCTTCCAGCAGCGCACGCTGGCGCTGGTACAGCGTGCTCCAGGTGGCGTGGTCGTCGGCGGTGTAGGTGTCCCAGGGCTGTTCCACGATGGCGGTGGTATACACCGGCACGTAACCCTTGTCGGTCTGCTGGTGTTCGACGCGGCGCGGGGCGGTGGCGGTTTCCATCGTGGTGGTCTCCTGGGAAGTCATATGACGATGCTAGGGCAGGGGGCGCGCAAGAGGTTTGCAAAGTTGCGCGGATATGCCCAACTGGCGCAATATCGTTGCGTCCACCTCATGTTGCGGAGCAGCAATGGCCGGAGAACCCCAGTTCGACCGCACGGATCTGCGCCTGTTGGCTGAAATCCAACAGCACGGCCGTGCCACCAACGCCGAACTGGCCGCCCGGGTGAACCTGTCCCCGTCGGCCTGCCTGCGCCGCGTCCAGCGCCTGGAGAACGAAGGCGTGATCGCCGGCTACAGCGCGCGGCTGGAACCCCGGCGCATCGGCCTGGGCCTGCAGGCCTTCGTCCGCGTGCAGCTGGAAAAGCATGACCAGCACGCCATCGGTGTGTTCGCCGACAGCGTGGTGGAGTGGGACGAAGTGGTGGCCTGCCACGCCCTCACCGGCGACATGGACTACCTGCTGCACATCTACGTGCGCGACCTGGAGCACTTCTCCAGTTTCCTGCTGGACAAACTGCTCAACGCCGCTGGCGTGGCCGACGTCAATTCCAGCTTCGTGCTGCGCACGGTGAAGGATTTCCGCGCGCTGCCGTTGTCGCAACTGTAATAACGCGGATCGCAAACGCGCTCACGTGGTGGAACCCACCGTTGCTCGCCCACACGACCATTCCAACACGGTAGAGCCGACCGTTGGTCGGCTGCGCGACCACCCCAACGCGGTAGAGTCGACCGTTGGTCGACTGTGCACTGCGTCGCAATGCTCAACATTGAAATGCGTTTAATCCTGCTCCGATAAACAGGCGTCCTGCCATTGCGTGCGCTGTACTCGCGACCTCGCACCTTCTCCCGCTGACGCAATTGCCTCTGTAACCCCCAACGCCGCGCAACGCACCATGCGCGCGTGCGTTAGGGAGATGACGGATGGAGCAGGGTGCCGGAGCGCCACGCCACGGGGCAGTGGGAAACGGATCACAACATACGCCAGCGGATTCATGGTTGAATCCGTACTTGGATGAACGTGGCGGAGCCACGGCGGACCATTCCGCCGGCGGTGCCACACGCAAGACAGACCCCAGCATTACACCGGCCACTGAGCCGTTGAATGCGAAGGCTGTCGGCGAATCAACAGGGATGTGAACATGGACAGTTCAAAGACGGCCGCCTTGGTGGCGGCTTTGCGGGCAGGTGACGCCCGCCGGTTCCTGCGCCTGCACACGGCGCTGGGCCCTGGCGTATTGGTGGCCGAAACATTCGATGGCCTCGAGCACATCGATGGCGCGGGGTTTCAATGGTCCATCACCGCACTGTCGCTGGAGGCCGGGCTCCCACTGGATGGGCTGATCGGTCAACCGGCGCTGTTGCAGCTGGAGCTGGCCAATAGCGACCTGCGCGCCTTCCATGGACGCATAACTGCTGTCGAACGCATCGGCAGCAATGGTGGGCTGGCGCGCTATCGCCTGCGCCTGCAGCCCTGGCTGGCGTTCCTGGGCCAGCGCGTGGACAGCTACGTGTTCCATGACGCAAGCGTGGTCGACATCGTCGAGAACGTATTTGCGGACTACAGCAGTCTTCTCCCGGCATGGCGCTGGGACCTGATCAACCGCAGCCTCTACGCCAGGCGCAGTCTGACCACGCAGTACCAGGAAACCGACCTGGCCTTCGTGCAGCGTCTGCTTGCCGAAGAGGGCATCTATTACTGGTTCGAGCATGCGGGCGATCCGGCCAGTGCGTCGTTGGGTGCGCATACCTTGGTGCTGGCAGACCATCAGCATGCGGCCGCGCAGCTGGGGTCGATTCGCTTCCATCGCGGGGATGCGGCCGAACGTTCTGACAGCGTGCAGCAGTGGTCGGTGTCGAAGCGTTGGTGCACCACGAAGGTGGCCCGCACTACGTGGGACCATCGCAGTCTTGAACTGCGGCACGCCAGTGCCGAAGCCCTGACGCCCTATGAGGGCATCGGCGAGGATGCCGACACCTGCGGCCCGTACGGCTGGCAGGACAACGCGCGTGGCCAGCGCCGCGCCCAACAGCATCTGGACGCACTGCGTGTTCGGGCGCATACGATCGACGGGCAGGGAAAATGGCGGCAGTTGACGCCAGGCGCACAGTTCCAGCTGGTGCAGCACCCGGGCGTGGACGCGGGCACTGCGTTCCTGTGCCTGTCGGTGCAGCATCAAGCGCGCAACAACTTCGAGGCCGATGTGTTCGACGCACTGGAGCAGCAGCTTGGGCCGGCCGCGCAGGCGCCGCTCAGCCTGCCTGGCGCGTTGAGTGGCTTGTCCGTTGCGAATGCATCGGCCGACCTCACCACAACCTTCTACGACAACCGCTTCGTCGCCATCCCGGCCGACGTGGTGTACCGCCCGCAGACCGAGGACGGCCACGGCACCCGCCTGCATCCGCGCCCGTCGATCACCGGCACGCTCAGCGCCATC
>Ga0160462_100108_pt1 | contig 52999 bp, 52 predicted proteins | sample HID1975K_E6MG_FD_108219 | JGI IMG/M metagenome (GOLD analysis project Ga0160462, IMG submission 108219) | Enriched soil microbial communities from UW Madison campus, WI, USA - HID1975K_E6 MG | ecosystem: Environmental > Terrestrial > Soil > Unclassified | place: USA: Madison, Wisconsin... | reverse complement strand
TCTGAGATTCTGAGATTCTGAGATTCTGAGATTCTGAGATTCTGAGATTCTGAGATTCTGAGATTCTGAGATTCTGAGATTCTGAGATTCTGAGATTCTGAGATTCTGAGATTCTGAGATTCTAATAAATTTACTGCGTAAATTTATTTTCTGCAAGTCTGCAAATAAAAAAAGCCTCTTCAAAAGAAGAGGCTTTAGTACTCAGAGCGGGACTTGAACCCGCACGAACATTGCTGTTCACTGGATTTTAAGTCCAGCGTGTCTACCAATTTCACCATCCGAGCATTGTATGGTTTTAGAGCGAAAAACGGGGCTCGAACCCGCGACCTCGACCTTGGCAAGGTCGCGCTCTACCAACTGAGCTATTTTCGCATTTTCAAATTTATTAAGAACCGCAACACTTGTTTTGTTTCGTATTGCGAGTGCAAATTTAGGACATTTATTCAATTACACAAGCGTTTTTTCAAAAAAAAATCCACTTATTTTATAACTTTCTGATAACCTAAAGTTTAAATTTGAAAAATTTTTAAATTTTATTTTTTAACCAGCATTCTTTTAATCTCATTCAGTTTCATTAACGCTTCTACTGGTGTAATTGCATTAATATCGAGATTTAAAATTTCTTCTTTTATCTCTTCCAACAAAGGATCATCTAGATTAAAGAAACTCATCTGCATTTCTTCATTTGCCGATTTTATTCCGTTTAAAGCATCGCTTGAATGATTCTTTTCTAATTTCTTTAACAGCTTTTGCGCTTTCGAAATAACCAATTGAGGCATTCCGGCCATTTTAGCCACATGAATTCCAAAACTATGCGCGCTTCCTCCTTTTACCAGCTTTCTAACAAATAAAACAGTATCCTTAAGCTCTTTTACGGCCACATTGAAATTCTGGATTCTCGGCATCGATTCTGTCATTTCATTCAGCTCATGATAATGCGTTGCAAAAAGCGTTTTAGCTCTTCCTGGATGTTCGTGCAAGAATTCGGCAATTGCCCAAGCAATCGAGATTCCGTCATAAGTACTTGTTCCTCTTCCAATCTCATCTAACAATACCAAACTTCTATCTGATAGGTTATTCAAAATAGAAGCTGTTTCGTTCATTTCTACCATAAAAGTAGATTCTCCCATCGAAATATTATCTGAAGCTCCTACTCTGGTAAAAATCTTATCTACGATTCCCATTCTAACACTATCAGCAGGAACAAAACTTCCCATTTGAGCTAAAAGCACAATCAAAGCCGTTTGTCTCAAAATCGCCGACTTACCCGACATATTAGGTCCGGTAATCATAATAATCTGCTGTGTTTCTCTGTCTAAGAAAACATCATTGGCAATATACGGCGTTCCAACTGGCAATTGTTTTTCAATTACAGGGTGTCTTCCATTTTTGATATCCAATTCGAATGTATCATCTATTTCAGGCTGCACATATTGATTTTCGACAGCCATTTGCGTAAACGAACACAAACAATCCAATTGCGCAACCAAATACGCGTTCATTTGGACTGGTTTGATATATGTCGAAATCCAAGCTACCAATTGCTCAAAAAGTTCGCTTTCGATTTTATAGATTTTTTCTTCAGCCCCTAAGATCTTAGTTTCGTATTCTTTTAATTCTTCGGTAATATAACGTTCCGCATTTACCAAAGTCTGTTTACGAATCCATTCTTCTGGGACTTTATCTTTATGCGTGTTTCTAACTTCGATATAATATCCGAAAACATTATTAAAAGAAATTTTCAATGACGAAATTCCAGTTCTTTCAGATTCTCTTTTTTCAATTCCTTCTAAAAACTCTTTTCCCGAAGTCGAAATCGCACGAAGTTCATCCAGCTCTTCATTTATTCCGCTCGCAATAGCATTTCCTTTTGAAATAGCAACTGGAGCATCTTGATTTAGTGTAGTCTTAATTTTTTCACGGAGTAAATCGCAAGCATGCAAACTGTCTCCAATAACTTTCACCGCTTCCTGTGGACTTTCCAACGCAAGAGTTTTAATTGGAATAATGGCATCCAAAGACTCCTTTAAATACACGATTTCACGAGGAGAAACTTTTCCTGCAGCAATTTTAGAAATTAAACGTTCCAAATCTGAAATCTGCTTGATTTGATATTGAATATTATGAAGGATTTCAGGATTAGATTTCAAATAAGCCACAACTTCATGTCTCCCTTTTACCTTATTAGCATCTTTCAATGGTAAAGCCAGCCAACGTTTCAGTAAACGTCCTCCCATTGGAGAAAGTGTTTTATCAATAACATCCAAAAGCGTAACAGCATTAGGATTATAGCTGTGATATAATTCTAAGTTTCGAATCGTAAAACGATCCATCCAAACGTAAGCATCTTCTGCAATACGCTGAATTGCCGTAATATGCTGTACACGATTATGCTGCGTTTCTGATAAATAATACAAAATGGCACCAGAAGCAATAATTCCTTCTTTCAATTCTTCAATTCCAAATCCTTTTAGGGAATTTGTCTGAAAATGCTTTGTTAAGGTTTCTAATGCATAATCTTCTTTATAGATCCAATCTTCTAAATAGAAACTATGAAAATCTTCTCCAAAAGCGGCTTTAAAATCGCCTTTATTATTCTTTGGCACTAAAACCTCGCTTGGGTTAAAATTCTGCAGTAATTTATCAATATATTCAGCATTCCCTTGAGCTGTTAAAAACTCTCCTGTTGAAACATCTAAAAAAGAAATTCCGATATTTTTATTCGCAAAATAAACAGATGCTAAGAAGTTATTCGATTTTGATTGCAAAACCTCATCGTTTAAAGAAACCCCAGGAGTTACAAGTTCTGTTACTCCTCTTTTTACAATGGTCTTTGTCATTTTTGGATCTTCCAACTGATCGCAGATTGCAACACGAAGTCCAGCTTTTACCAATTTTGGCAAATAAGTATTTACAGAATGATGCGGAAACCCAGCTAATGCTGTTTCAGTATCAGAACCTGCTCCTCTTTTAGTTAAGGTTATCCCTAAAATTTTAGAAGCTCTAATGGCGTCTTCTCCAAAGGTTTCATAAAAATCTCCTACTCTGAAAAGCAGACATGCATCAGGATATTTAGCCTTGATTTCGTTGTACTGTTTCATTAAAGGTGTTTCTTTCACCACTTTCTCTTTAGCTGCCAAATTATTATATTTTAAATGAAAAAATTAAGACAGCGAATTTATGATTTTTTGGCGGCAAATCGAAAGCTTCAAAAATTAAAATATTTTTAAGACATTTTTAGGTTGCGGTTTAAGTTTTTTATATAGCTTTGTTTATCATTTAAAAAAAGACCCTTAAAGATGAAAAAAATAATTTTATTCGCTATGTTAGCTGTTGCTGGTATCACAGTTACTAATGCACAAACAACTAAAAAAGCTAAAGCTGCTAAAGTTGCAAAAGTTGAAGGAGCAGGAATGCTTTTCGAAACTGAAACTATCGATTACGGAACTATCGCTCACAATGCAGATGGAAAACGTGAGTTCGTTTTTGTTAACAATGGTACAAAACCATTAATCATTACAAACACTCAAGGATCTTGCGGATGTACAGTTCCAACTACTCCAAAAGAACCAATCGCTCCAGGAGCTAAAGGTGTTATTGGTGTAAAATATGCTACTGACAGAGTTGGTGCTTTTACAAAAACTGTAACTGTAACTTCTAACGCTGAAGGACAACCAACAAAAATCCTTACAATTAAAGGTACTGTTTTACCAGATCCAGTAAAAAGCTAATCTGAGAAACATTTAAAATAATCAAAAAGCTTCCTTATCTTTGGAAGCTTTTTTTATGACTAGAATTTAAAAACAATGAGAAAACTCGAAAATAGCGAACTGGAACGCAAATCAATTGAAGATTTTAAAAAATCGGAGAAAACACCTTTAATATTAGTTTTAGACGATATTAGAAGTCTGCATAATATTGGTTCTGTTTTTAGAACAGCTGATGCGTTTTTGATTGAAAAAATAATTCTTTGCGGTATTACTGCAACTCCTCCAAATAAAGAAATTCATAAAACGGCTCTTGGCGCAACTGAAACTGTTGCTTGGGAACACCATGAAAATGTTTTAGAAGTTATTGAAAACTTAAAGAACGAAAATGTTCTGACGATGGCTATTGAACAAGTTGAAAGTTCTGTATTTCTTCAGGATTTCAAAATCGAAAAAGGTCAAAAATATGCTTTGGTTTTTGGTAACGAAGTTTATGGCGTATCACAAGAAGCCGTGGCTATTTGTGATGGATGTATTGAGATTCCACAATTAGGAACAAAACACTCTCTAAACATTTCTGTAAGTGCTGGAATCGTAATTTGGGATTTATTTCAAAAAATAAACTGGCTTGAATAAAATCAATCAGTGTTTTTCTTAAAAAAATGTGATTTTACAACATTTTTAAACCTAAAAATGTTAGAAATGTAAATATATTTTTTTATTCTTATAAAAGTGATACTTTTATAAAATGAAAAATAATTACCCTGTAAAAACATTTTTTTTATTCATTTTACTGCTGTCCTGTTTTATTGGATTTGCACAAGAATATACTTCAATTCCTGACCCAAATTTTGAAAGAGTACTTATTATCTTAGGGATTGATAATGGAGCTATTGATGGTAGAGTTTTGACATCAAACATTAATACCGTTAAAAGTTTAGAAATTCGTTTCGAAAACATTTCTAATTTAACTGGCATTGAAGATTTCACCAATTTAGAAGTTCTTATTTGCAATAATAACAATTTGCTAGATTTAGATTTTTCTCAAAACACTAAATTAAAATATCTAAATTGTAGTGACAACAAATTAAGAACTTTAAATATTTCAAACAATATCAATCTAACGGATTTAAATTGCAACATAAACAATTTAAGCATTTTAAATGTTTCAAATAATATAGCTTTAACAAGTCTTGGATGCAGTAATAATCAATTAGCAAATTTAGATGTTTCTAAAAATATTGTTTTAAATTCCTTTTATTGCACAAATAACAAATTATCCAATATAAACATATCTAACAATTTTGAGTTAGATTCATTTGTCTGTTACAACAACCAATTAACAAGTTTGGATACTTCTAAAAACACAAAGTTGAATATGCTTCTTTGTAGCGATAACCAAATTACCACTTTAGACATCTCTAAGAATACACAATTAAGCAAATTTCAATGTAATAATAATAAGTTAACTTCTCTAAATATAAAAAACGGTGTTACAAATTACATGTTAGTTTTAGATTTAAAATCTAACCCGAATCTAAACTGCATTCAAGTAGATAATGAAACTTATTCTAATGCCAATTGGTCTGCTTACAAAGACAATACATCTGTATATTCTAACAATTGTAGCAGGCCCACAGCTGTTGCTCCACCAAAAATTAAAGCCATCGGAGATCAATTATACTGCCCTCAAAGCACTGTAAAAATTGTAAAAGATGTTTCAATTACAAACGATCTGTCAGACACAGGAACCGAGGCCGTTTATATTCAAATTTCTTCAGGATATTCGAGTGGTCTTGACAAACTAGAACTTTCAAATCCTACAGCACATTCAAATATTACCACAAGTTGGGATGCAACTGCTGGGAAACTAACATTATCTAACCCAACAGGAGCTGATGTCTTATACTCTGATTTTGTTGCTGCTATTAAAGATGTTGTCTTTACAAATTCGTCTGCTGCAGCGTCTGGAATTAGGACATTCTCTATAACAATGGGTAAAGCAAATTATTTACCCTCTACACAGCATTATTACGAATACGTTCCAAATATAGGAGTGACTTGGACAAAAGCGCGAGATTTAGCTGCTTCAAGCACCTACTATGGCCTTCAAGGTTACCTAGCGACAATATTATCTGCTGATGAAGCTAAATTAATTGGCGAGCAAGCTTCTGGAACTGGATGGATTGGAGGAAGTGATGCCGAAACAGAGGGGGTCTGGAAATGGGTTACGGGCCCAGAAATAGGAACTATTTTTTGGAACGGAAATGCAAATGGCTCAACACCAAATTATGCTTTTTGGAATACAGGAGAACCAAATCAGCAAGGCGATGAAGACTATGCGCACATCACACAACCCGGTGTAGGAATAAGAGGCTCTTGGAATGATTTATCAAATTCAGGCTCACTTACACCTGGAGATGCTTATCAGCCAAAAGGATATATTGTCGAATACGGAGGAATGCCAGGTGAGGCTCCATTAGAAATTGCCGCTAGCACCAAAATCACAATTCCTATAGCAACTCCAGCTATTGACCCAACCCCAGTTTGTGATTTTGGAAGTTTTACCTTTAATGCAACTGCAACTGCTGGAGCAACAATTAGATGGTTTGATGCTCTTGTTGGAGGGAATTTATTGGCAACAGGTCCGACTTATACTACTCCAACAATAACTGTAACTACAAATTATTACGTTGATGCTGGTTGTGAATCCAACCGCAAATCAGTAAAAGCAAATGTATATGCAACTCCTGCAGCTCCAATAGCAGAAAAAGACACTTATACTAATTGTGGACCAGGAACTGTAACGATTAAAGCCACTTCAAATATTGGAACTATAATCTGGTTTACTTCACCAACTGGTGGAACAAGTGTTTTTCAAGGAACCACTTTTACAACTCCAACAATTTCATCCAATACAACTTATTATGCCGAAGCATCAAATAATGGATGCATAAGTCCAACTAGAACTCCAGTAAACATTGTTATTTATGCCCCTCCCGCTGTTAAAGATGATACTTCTACTTTATGCCAGTTTCAATCTATAACGTTAGATGCAGGAATTTCTGGAATGAGTTATTTATGGTCAAATGCTAATGAAACTACCCAGCAAATTACCGTTAGCAAAGGAGGCACATATACCGTCGTTGTTACAAGTTCCGAAGGCTGTCAAAGCACAAAAAAAATTGTAGTAGAAGAACACAAGATTCCGCAAATTGCCCGTGTGGATGTTGAGGGAACGAGAGCCATTATTTATCCTGTAAAAGAAGAAAACTATTTCGAATATTCTGTTGATGGCGTTAATTATCAAGATTCAACTGTTTTTTACGATGTCCCTGGCGGATTGCAAACTGCTTATGCTCGTGAGAAAAACGGTTGTGGCGGAACCATTAAACAATTTGTAGTGCTTGTTTTTCCACCATTTTTCACTCCAAACAATGATACTTACAACGATGTTTGGGAAGTAACCGGAATGGAAAATTATCCTCAAGCTGTCGTTACGATTTTTGATCGATACGGAAAATTAGTCACGCAGTTAAGCCGATTCAAAATGAGTTGGGATGGCACTTTAAATAAAGTTCCGCTTCCTTCTTCTGATTATTGGTATGCTCTAAAAGTCGATGATTCAATGCCCGTTTTAAGAGGACATTTTACATTAAAAAGATAATATGAATATAGAAACCATTCGAGAAATCTGTCAAAAACTAACTGGCACAACTGAAGATATAAAGTGGGAACATGATCTTGTATTTTCAGTAGGTACTAAAATGTATTGCGTGGTTGGACTTGACCAAAATCCCACATCGGCTTCGTTTAAAGTTTCAGATGAAGAATTTGAAGAAATAAGCAACAAGACTGGATTTAAACCAGCGCCCTATGTGGCTAAATACAAATGGGTTTTAATTGATGATATTACTCGAATGAAAAAATCAGAATGGGAAACATACATTCAGCAGTCTTATCGTCTTGTTCAGGAAAAACTATCAGCAAAACTTAAAAAACAGCTCGGAATAATCTAAAGTTTAAGAAGCCGTTTTCTTTTTTATTTCATTTAATATATAAAGGTAGTCTTCGTGTTTTTTCACAAAATCACGATCTGAAACATCAATGATTAAAACATTCAAATCAGTTTGGGATTTTATATATTCCAAGTAACCGTTATTGATTTTTTCTAAATACGCAGCTTCAATATTCTGTTCATAAACCCGTCCGCGTTTTTTGATGTTTTGCAAAAGACGATCCGTGTTTTGATACAAATAAATATACAAATCTGGTTTTGGCATTTCTTTGTAAATGATATCGAATAAGTTTCTATACAAACGATATTCATCTTCAGCAAGCGTTATCTTCGCAAAAATCAATGATTTAAAAATATGATAATCTGCAACTATAAAATCTTTAAACAAATCAAACTGTGCCAAATCATCTGCTAATTGCTGATAACGATCAGCCAGAAAAGACATTTCTAAAGGAAATGCATATCGATTCTGATCTTTATAAAACTTTGGCAAAAACGGATTATCAGCAAATCTTTCTAAAACTGTTTTTCCGTTAAAATCTTCTGCAATTTTGTGTACCAAAGTCGTTTTTCCTGCTCCAATATTTCCCTCAAAAGCAACATAATTGAATTGATTGATTGGAATTTCACTAATTGGGCTTTTCAGATTCTGAACAACTTTACATACGCTTTCATCTGGCGTAACCGCGATCAGTTCGGAAATTGTTTTCTGCAAAATCGGGTGTTTCCAATTTAGCATTAAGTCCTGCATTGGCAGCAAAACGAAATTTCTATTCTGCATTAACGGATGCGGAACCTGAAGTTTTTCCGTATCAATTATTTCATTATCAAAAGCGATTAAATCAACATCTATAATTCTTGATTGGTAACCTTCTTGGTTCAACCGAATTCTTCCAAGTTCTTTTTCAACTTTTAAAACTTGATTGAGTATTTTTTGGGCTGATGAATTGGTGTGAAGCAACAGCGCACAATTATAAAAAGCATCACTCTCAAAACCCCATGCAGGAGTCTCATAAAGTTTTGAAACCTGAATAACAGTCCCTACATTTTCGTGTATTAAATCAATACATTTTTGAATGTTTTCTAGTCTGCTGCCTTGGTTGCTGCCTATCGATAAAACGACTTGATGCTGTAATTTCATAATTAATGCAAATTAACTAAAACTATTTTAGAATTAACCAATATATTTGTGAAACGACGTCTCAAATCTTATTCATAATTTAGAAGTCTAATTTGTAACATTTTACTCTTTTTCGCTACTTATTAAAAAAATATACATATGAAGTTTTTAGGAAATGTAATTGCCACAGTTATTGGCATTTTTGTATTTATTATGCTCTTCTTTTTTGGAGTGATCTTTATTGGAGCCATTTTTGGTGGAGACGACTCCGTTTCTGTCAAGTCAGATTCTGTTATTGAATTCAATCTAAAAGAAATTAAAAACGATTACGCAGGAAAATATAAAGATCCTTGGGTAACTGTCTTTTCGGACAAAAAAGGCATCGGCTTGACCGATGTTATCAATGCAATTGAAGCTGCAAAAACAGACGACAATATTAAAGGTATTTCGATTTTAAACGATGAATCTTCTCTTGGTCTTGCACAATACAAAGACTTAAGAAATGCATTAGAAAGTTTTAAAAAATCAGGGAAGTTTGTTTGGGCATATGCTAATACTTATTCGCAAAAAGAATATTATTTAAATTCTGTTGCCAACACTATTTATATAAATCCAGCGGGAGATCTCGATTTTAAAGGTCTTTCTTCTGAAATTATGTTTTTTAAAGATTTTCAGGATAAATCAGGAATTCACATGGAAGTCATTCGCCACGGAAAATATAAAAGTGCCGTTGAACCTTTCTTAGAAAATAAAATGAGTGATGCCAATAGAGAACAAATCACTGCACTTTTAAATTCTATTTGGTCTACCGTTTCTGCTGATATTTCAAAAAGCAGAAATATTCCGTTGCCTAAATTAAACGAAATTGCAAACGGACTTTTGGCAAGAACTCCAGAAATGGCGAAACAACAGCATTTGGTTGATATTATTGCTTATGAAGATGTTTATCATGATGCTATTAGAAAAGCCCTGAAAGTAGACAAAGACGAAGATTACAATAAAATTTCGATCTCAGATTATACTCAAAATCACGTAACGACAGCATTAGCAAATACAGCAACAGATCAAATTGCTATTATTTACGCTCAAGGCGAAATTGGAAGCGGCGAAGGTGATGTAAATACTATTGGAGAAGGTTCTATGAGACGTTCTTTGCAAGAGGCTAGAAAAAATGATGATGTTAAAGCTATCGTACTTAGAATTGACAGTCCTGGCGGAAGCGCTTTGACTTCGGATCTAATTTGGAGAGAAATCGAAATCACCAAAAAAGTTAAACCAGTTGTCGTTTCTATGGGTAACTATGCTGCTTCTGGCGGTTATTATATTGCTTGTAACGCTAATAAAATATTTGCCGAAAACAATACGATTACAGGATCTATTGGGGTTTTCGGAATGCTGCCAAATTTTAGTCCATTGGCTAATAAATTAGGAATCAATTCTGAACAGGTTAAAACGCACGAGAATTCTGCAAATTACAGTCCGTTTTTACCAGTTGATGAGAAATTTAAGGCTTTTACCTTAGAAGGAGTCGAAAAAATCTATAACACTTTTGTTACCCATGTTGCTGAAGGCCGTAAAATGACTTTTGCACAAGTTGATTCTATTGCGCAAGGTAGAGTTTGGTCTGGAACTGAAGCTTTAAAAATTGGCTTAGTGGATAAAATTGGAGGACTAAATGATGCGATTGCTGAAGCTGCCAAAATCGCTAAAGTAAAAAAATACAGTACTCAGAATTATCCTGAATACGAGAAAACGTTAAACGATCTATTGGGCAATCTTCCTTTTGCAAAATCGAAAGAAGCTTTCATTAAAGAAGAAATCGGAGAAGAAAACTATCTTCTTATTGAACAGGTAAAGAAATTTCAAAAACAAAAAGGAGTACAAGCAATTTTGCCTTACGGAATCAATATTTATTAATTGAATTAACAGATGAACAAAGTAATTCTTTTTCTAACCGTTTTGTTTTGGAGTTTCCTAAACGCCCAAACCAAAAAAGAAATCACGATTAAAGAAACACCAGCGATCTTAAAGATAAATAATGATCAGATTTTTGGTACGCTAACAACACCAGATTTGACCAAAAAATTTCCAGTTGCTTTAATCATTGCCGGTTCTGGCCCAACTGACCGAAACGGGAATAATCCGATGATGAAAAACAATTCTTTAAAAATGCTGGCAGAAGCTTTAGCAAAAAACGGAATTGCATCTTTACGATACGACAAAAGAGCAATTGGAGAAAGCAAAGCTGCTGGCGGATCTGAAAGTAGTCTTGTTTTTGAGAACTACATACAAGATGCAAAAAGCTGGATTAATTATTTAAAACAAGACAAACGTTTTTCTAAAATAATTATAATTGGTCATAGCGAAGGTTCTTTGATTGGAATGGTTGCGAGCGGAAAAGCAGACAAATTTATTTCGATCGCAGGCGCAGGCGAACCGGCAGATCAGATTTTAAAGACACAAATTGGGGCAAAGTCAATGAAACAGCTTAATGATATGACTTTTCCAATTATTGATAGTTTAAAAAACGGATTTGAGGTGAAAAAAGTCGACCCAATGCTGAATTCTCTTTTCAGGCCAAGCGTTCAGCCTTATCTGATTTCTTGGTTCAAATACAATCCGCAGACCGAAATACAAAAACTTACAATTCCTATTTTAATTGTACAAGGAAATAATGACATTCAGATTGCTGTAAAAGATGCCGAAAATTTAAAGCAAGCCAATAAAAATGCAGATTTACAGATTATTGATAAGATGAATCATATTATGAAGATTATTGACGGCAATCAGGAAGATAATTTAGCCAGTTACAATAATGAAACACTTCCTATTTCTGAAGTCCTAGTTGAAAAAATAGTTTCATTTATTCAGAAATAATAAAATAAACACCCTAAAAAATCCGTTTTGAAAATAGTTCTCAACGGATTTTTTTATTTAACAATTTTAATAAATTTCTTACATAATTAAGAAAACTTTATCTTCAAACTCTAGTAAAAAAAGCTATTTTTGCAGGAGTCGATTTTAAGATGTAAACCCTCAAATCTATTTATATGCTAAAAAAAGTTTTAAAAATAAGTGCCATAGTTCTTGTGGTATTTGTTGCTGCATTATTTGCCATTCCATTTTTGTTTAAAGACCAGATCAAGTCAAAAATCGTCGAAGCCATCAATGAAAGTGTTGATGCCAAAGTAAGTTTTACAGATGCCGATTTAAGTTTATTTAAAAATTTTCCAAACGCTACAGTTGGAATCGAAAAATTAGTTATCATCAACAAAGCTCCTTTTGAAGGCGACACTTTGGTTTCTCTTGGAGAATTGAATTTAAAAATGAGCATTAAAGAACTTTTCAAAGGAAAAGAAGAGCCTTTAAGCATTCAGGGAATTAGTTCTACCAACGGATTAGTAAACATTATTTTTAATAAAGATGGTGTTGGAAACTTCGATATTGCTTTAAAAGACAAAAAAGAAGATAAGAAAGACGAAGCAAGCAAACCTCTTGCATTGAAAATTCAAAACTATAAAATCGAAAATTTTACTTTTAGATACATCGATCAAGGTTCTAAAATTAAAATGGTAATTGACAGTTTAAACCACGAAGGAACTGGAGATTTCACCAATTCGAAGCTAGATTTAACTACAAAATCTACTGCAAAAGTTTCATTAGACATGGATAAAATAAATTACATGAAAAATGTGAAACTAACTCTTGACGCTGTTCTTGGAATTGATTTAGAGAAAAGCAAATATACTTTTAAAGAGAATAAAGCTTTAATCAATCAATTGCCTTTAGAGTTTGATGGATTCATTCAAATGGCAGAGAAAGCGCAGATTTACGATTTAAAGTTTAAAACGCCTACTTCTTCTTTTACCAATTTCTTAGGTTTAATTCCTTCAGCTTATGCCGCAGGTTTAGATGGTGTAAAAACTACTGGAGATTTTACTGTAAAAGGTTTTGCAAAAGGAGAACTTACAGATACAACCGTTCCGAAATTTAATGTTGAAATCGCATCTAACAATGCATCATTTCAATATCCAAACCTTCCAAAATCGGTTCAAAATATTGTAATTGATACAAAAATCATTAACGAAACTGGAATTTTAAATGATACTTATGTCAACCTAGATAAGTTATCTTTTAGAATTGATCAGGATGTTTTTAACGCTAAAGCGAATATTAAAAACATAACGGTAAATCCTATTATCGATGCGGCTTTAAAAGGAACGATCAACTTGGCTAATCTTTCAAAAGCATATCCAATCAAAATGGACAAACCTTTGGCTGGTATTTTAAAAGCTGATGTTACTACCAATTTTGATATGGCTTCTGTAGAAAAAAGCCAATACCAAAATATCAAAAATGCTGGTACAATGAGCTTGTCAGGATTTAAATATACTGACGAAAACAACAAATCGATGAACATCAGCACAGCGATGGTTGAATTTAATCCGAGCAAAATTAACTTAAAACAGTTTGATGCTACAACTGGAAAAAGTGATATCAGCATTAACGGAGTTCTAGAGAATTTCTATGGTTTTATGTTTAAAAAACAAGAACTGAAAGGAAACTTCAATATGAGCTCAAACCAATTGGCTGTTGACGATTTCATGACTGCTGGCGAACCCGCAAAAGAAGAAACCAAGACTCCAGCAAAACCTGCTGACGCAATGAAAATTCCTGCTTTCTTAAATTGTACATTGAATGCAAAAGCAACAACGGTTTTATATGATAATCTGAAACTAAAAGATGTTTCTGGGAGACTTCTTATTAAAGATGAAAAAGCAACTCTTGAAAACTTTAAAACAAATATTTTCGGAGGATCTATTGGTCTTAACGGAGCTGTTTCTACAAAAGAAAAAGTGCCAACTTTTGACATGAATTTAGGCTTTAATCAAGTTGATATTGCACAGACATTTACGCAGTTGGACATGATGAAAAAAATTGCTCCAATCGCCGGAATCATTAACGGGAAACTGAATTCAACAATCAAACTGAATGGTAATTTGGATGCAAAAGAATTGACTCCAGATCTTAAATCAATTTCAGGAGATTTAATTGGTCAATTACTGTCTACTACAGTAAACTCGAGTAACTCTACTTTACTGACTGCATTAAGTTCGAATGTTAAGTTTCTTGATCTAAATAAAGTGAACCTGAATGATATTAAAGCTGCTTTAACTTTTGATAACGGAAAAGTAAATGTTAAACCTTTTGATATTAAATACCAAGATATTAAAGTAACTGTTGGAGGAACTCATGGTTTCGATCAAACTATGAATTATACTCTAAAATTTGATGTTCCTGCTAAGTATTTAGGAACAGAGGCTAACAACTTAATTGCAAAAATGTCTCCTGCAGATGCTGCAAAACTGGATAATATTCCAATCAATGCTTCTTTGACTGGGAATTTTTCAAATCCTAAAATCAGTACCGATATGAAAACTGCTGTGAGCAATTTGACAACACAATTAGTAAATCAGCAAAAAGAAAAACTGACTCAAAAAGGAACCTCAGCACTTACCGATTTGATCAACAAAAACACTAAAGCTAAAGATACGACTCAGGCTGCTAAAACTGAAAAAGAGCAGAAAACTCAAGAAGTAACTAAAAAAGCAAGTGATTTATTGAACGGATTGTTTAAGAAAAAGAATCCTTAAAAAGGCCCTGAGATGCTAAGGTGCTGAGCTTTTCTAAAGTTAAAAAAGAAAAACTTAGAACCTCAGCACCTTAGAACCTTAGCATCTTAAAAAACAAAAAATCCTGTTCGAATGAACAGGATTTTTTGTTTTTATATTGCTTTTGAATAGCTACTTAATCGACCGTTATTCAAAATAGAATTTATTGTTTTTATATATTCCTTTTTCGTGTAGAGATTTACGTCTATACCAATACTACAATTATCATAAGGCTCGTATTTTTTCAAATTTGAAACAGAAAACAGCCCGATGGTTGGTGTATGTACAGCACTTGATAAATGCATAATTCCGCTGTCGGCACCAATAAACAAATCAGCATTTGCAATGACAGATCCTATTTCTCGTATATCTTTACTATAAAATGATGGCGCTTTAAATCCGATTTGAGAAACGTTTTCTACAGGCAGAATTTCAATAATATTGTAGTCTTTATATTCGGCAGTAAGTTGAGCATAAAACTTTTCCCACCACTCTTCCGAAAGACATTTTGTTCCAGTTGCGTAGGTAAAAATGCAAATCGTTTTTTTATCGTTGTTTGTTACTTCTCTTAGTTTCTTTCTTCCTTCTGCAATTTCAAAAGCTGATAATTTGAGATCTATTGGAGCAACTATTTTATTACTGTTTGTTGGTAATCTCAGTTTTGACAAATAATTTCGAAAATTATATACTGGATACTTTGCAATGTGGTCAAAATCTTTCTTCTGTTCTGTTTGTTCTTCATTTGAGTCTCCGAAAAACTTGTATTTAGCGTTTGAAAATTGAACCGCCAGTCGGCCGGAAGAAGAGTTTTGGTCCACATTAATTGCTAAATCATAATGAGCTTTTTTTAATGAAATCCAAACTTTTGAGTATTCCACTAAACTTTTAAATGGCTTTTTAGGCAAGTGAATTATTTTATCAACGACATCGTAATTTTCAAAAATAATAGGAGCTACTGTACCTTTCACAAACAAATCAATTTTACAATTTGGAAACATTTCGGACACTTCTTGTACAAGTGGGGTAATCAATAAAAGATTTCCTAATCTTCCGTTTGGCCTACAGATTAAAACTTTCTTGATTTCGCTCTTATCGACCAAAATAAAATCGTCCTGCATATTTGCTTTTCCAACATTCTTCGTTAGGTTCCGCATTATGCTGCGCCTGTGTACGTTTATTTTGTTTAAAACACTCATTTATGGAATAATTTACGGATTATAAATCTCAATTAATTTTAGAAAACTAGCATTAAGAGCAGGTCTCAAATCTAATTTCTTTTATCTTCTAAAAATAAATTCTTCCAATAAGCATTTGTTACAAAATTGTAACGAAATGTATCAATATTCACATTTTTCGCTTTTGGAAGCGAGATAAATTTACAATAAATTATTACGTAATCAACAAACTTATAGACAGTTAGCTAAAAAATATCGACAACTTCCCGATAAACTTAGACGTTTATTGTGACAACATAACCTTCGGAACCACGCACATTAAAAACTGTTCCGTTTTCAAATAATAGGTACTGACCTTTAATTCCGGTCAATTTTCCAGTGAATGAAGGAGTCTTATCCAAGTTCAAACTATTCACTTTTGCAGGATAACTTAAAACTGGATATTGAAGTTCGTAAACATCATTTTTTTGAGCGTAAAAATAGTCTTTGACTTCTGCAGGAATTAAACTTTCGATTTTGGCTTTTTCTGCAATCAGATCAAAAGTCTCAACAGAGTTCTGAAGCATTTTTCTCCAATTGGTTTTATCTGTATAATGATCTTTTAATGCCACCTCTGTAATTCCAGCCAAATAACGGTTTGGAACCTCAACAATGGCAATCGCTTGAGAAGCGCCTTGATCTATCCATCTGGTAGGAACTTGAGTTTTACGGGTAACACCTACTTTTATCTCGCATGCCGAAGCCAAATATACAATGTGCGGTTGTAGCTGAACTTTAGATTCATATTCTAAATCCCTGTCTGCAATTCCCAAATGTGCCGTACTCAATTCTGGCCTCATAATCCAATCTCCAACTGCTGGACTTGAATAAAAACATTCATAACAAAAACCTTGTCGGTATATTTTTTTCTTTTTACCGCAATTCAAACATTGGCAACCCACAAAATTGATTTCAATTTCTTTATCTAATAATTGATTCATGTTTAAGAAACTATCCTCGAAAACCAAATAATATTGAATTGGACTCCCAAGTTCAGTTTGCATTTTTGTCAGTACACCTTGATATTGCATTTGTATTTTTTATTTATAATTGCTGATTTAGACTTCTCAAAAGATTTAAAGTTTTTTGTGTTAAATTCGACTTTTTTGGTAGAATCTTTACCGTAAATTGAATTGTTTATTACAAAAAAATATTATTTTTGATATGAAGACAAAGTTACTATTTGTCTGTCGATATTCAAATTTTAAGTTTTTTGTTTTGCACAGATTGTAAGATTTAAAACCTAAAATTAGTTAACTAAAAAACAGATTCATGCCTTTATCTATTATCAATTCGTTTGCATCTTGGGTCCTCAAACAAAGGATTCACCAAATAGAGCTTTTTTTAAAATACCCAAATGAAGTTCAGGAAGAATTATTGCATAACTTATTGACGGCATCTGAAAATACGGTTATTGGAAAAAAATATGAATTTTCTACCATTAGCTCCTATCAAACCTTTGCTGAAAGAGTTCCGATTGCAACTTACGAGGAATTACAGCCACTTATTGAACGTACTCGTTTGGGAGAACAAAATGTTTTTTGGGAAAGCCCTATTAAATGGTTTGCCAAATCGAGCGGAACTACAAATGCAAAAAGTAAATTTATTCCTGTAAGTAATGAGGCTTTGGAGGATTGCCATTACAAAGGCAGTAAAGATCTTTTGTGTCTATATTTAAATAATAATGAAGATTCTGAATTGTTTTTAGGAAAAAGCCTCCGTTTAGGAGGAAGCTCTCAGATTTACGAAAACAACAATACTTTCTTTGGAGATTTATCGGCTATTTTAATTGAAAACATGCCTATTTGGGCTGAATTCAGCAGTACACCAAGCAGCAAAACTTCTCTAATGAGCGAATGGGAAACGAAAATTGCCGCTATTATCAATGAAACTAAAAACGAAAACGTAACCAGTTTTGCAGGAGTTCCTTCTTGGATGCTAGTTTTAATGAATAAAGTTTTAGAGAATACAGGAAAACAGAGTCTACTTGAACTTTGGCCAAATCTGGAAGTTTACTTTCACGGAGGTGTAAGTTTTTCTCCTTATAGAGAACAATATAAAAAACTTTTGCCAAGCAAGGATTTTAGATATTACGAAATATACAATGCTTCTGAAGGTTTTTTTGCAATTCAAGACTTGAATAATTCAAGTGACTTATTGTTGATGCTGGATTACGGAATTTTCTACGAATTTATTCCGATGGACACTTTTGGATCTCCAAACCAAAAAGTAGTTCGCTTGGCCGATGTTGAATTGAATAAAAATTACGCTATTGTTATTACTACAAATTCTGGTTTGTGGCGCTATTTAATTGGCGACACGGTTCGTTTTACTTCTTTAAATCCATACAGAATTAGAGTAACGGGACGAACTAAACATCATATCAATGTTTTTGGCGAAGAATTAATGGTAGAAAATACCGATCAGGCGATTGCAAAAGCTTGTCAAGTAACACAAACTGAAGTTATCGATTATACGGTTGCTCCTATTTTTATGCATGATAAAGAAAAAGGCGCTCACGAATGGATGATTGAATTTAAGAAACATCCTGCTGATGTTGGTCTTTTCCAAAAAGTACTAGATGAAACTCTGCAAACTCTAAACTCAGATTACGAAGCGAAACGCTACAATAATATGACTTTAAATCCTTTGGTGATTAATGTTGCTCGAGAGAATTTATTTTATGATTGGCTGAAAGAAAGAGACAAATTAGGAGGCCAGCATAAGATTCCGAGGCTTTCGAATCAGAGAGATTATTTGGAACAATTGAAAGAAATGTGCTAAAACAACTTATAAAAATGAAAAACACAAAATTCAGCGAAATGACCACTGAAGAACTGATTAAAAATCAGAAGACATTAAAAACTGTAAATACAATTTTTTGCGTTGTTCTTTTTATGTTATTCGTTCTTAACATATTCATCGTTTTTATGAAAGGATTTAGCGCTATGAATATTATTCCTGTTGCGTTATTGCCAATTCTTTTCTTGAATTTTAAGAATTTAAAGGAGATTAAACGAGAGTTAGAATCTCGTGAATAATGTTCTCTATCCATATTATTCTATTAAGTTATGGACTGATTCGGCTATTTTTATGATTTTTACCTTTTCGTTGATTCTACTAACTTTATTTAGCAACAATCAACCTTTTGGGATTATTTTAGCTTTTTTCTTAATTGTCTTAACTAAAAATCGCATAAAGAGAACAATTAAAAATTTATATCGAAACTTAAAAAATCAACCCGCAATTGAACTTACTGGAGCATATTTCTTCGATCATATAAATAACATTAAAATTTATTGGCACAATATTGACAAATTAAGTGTAATTTCTATCAGAGGAAATACATATGTAAATTTTATTCTGAAAGATAAAGATGAATATGCCAAACAGTTAGATGGATTTCTTTCAAAAATTTTATTTAAACTTCCAAATCCTGAAGAAATCGCTATAAAAACTGAAATCAGTTTAGTTAAAGGACGAAATGAAGATATTTATAATTCTATTTACAAATTTAGAGAAGCCAAGAAACTCTATAATTTCTAAACCACCAATCCCACTAAACCTGCATGAGGGATAGAAGTGGAAATCCTTTTGTGGTGGGGTTCACCACAAAAGATTGGAACGGATAGCCCGACCCGGAGGGGCATGCCATTATTAAGATTCTGAGATTCTAAGTTGCTAAGATTTTCTCAATATTGTCATTTCGACGTAAGGAGAAATCTTCGTGAGAAATTCGACAAAGATTGGATTCTCTTTGCGGAGCTACTTGCGAAGATTTCTCCTTACGTCGAAATGACAAAAATGAAGTGAATTTTCTCTTTATTTCGGTTGTCAGGCTGAGCGGAGTCGAAGCCCTTTTCTACATGAAAGCCCTTCGACTTCTCTCAGGGTGATAACTTGTAAATTACATTACATCATATCAATATATCTATCGTGGTATCCTAATAAGTATAAAACACCGTCAAGACCTAAACTTGAAATTGAAGTTGAAGCACTTTCTTTTACTTTTGGTTTAGCATGGAAAGCGATTCCTAGACCAGCTAAGTTTAGCATTGGCAAATCGTTTGCTCCATCTCCCACCGCGATTGTCTGATTAATATGAATTCCTTCTTTTTCTGCAATCGCTTTTAATAATTCTGCTTTTTTCTGACCGTCTACAATGTCACCTAAATATTTACCTGTCAGCTTACCATCTTTTATTTCTAATTGATTGGCGTGAACGTAGTCTATTCCTAATTCTTTTTGAAGATATTCTCCGAAATATGTAAATCCTCCAGAAAGAATTGCTGTTTTATAACCATAATATTTTAAAGCTTTCATCAAACGATGTGCTCCTTGTGTGATTGGCAAATTGATAGCAACATTTTGCAAAACCTCTTCGCTTAAACCTTCTAGAAGAGCCATACGTTTTTTGAAACTTTCGTTGAAATCAATTTCACCGTTCATAGCCGATTCTGTAATGGCACGAACTTGATCTCCTACTCCATTCAATTCAGCAAGCTCATCAATTACTTCTGTTTGAATTAAAGTCGAATCCATATCGAAGCAAACCAAACGGCGGTTTCTTCTATAAATATTATCTTCTTGGAAAGAGATATCAACGTTTAGCGTTCTGGAAATTTCCATAAAACTTGCCGTCATGATGATCTTGTTGACAATTTCGCCTGTAACAGATAATTGAATACAAGAACGCGGATATTCTTCCTTTTCTACAACAGAAGTTCTTCCTGTTAATCGGATAATAGAGTCAATATTTAAATTTTGATCTGACAATATTTGAGTAACTGCAGACAATTGTGAAGCCGCCAGTGTCTCACCCAAAATATTGATGATATAACGTTGTTTTGATTGCGATTTTACCCACGTTTCATAATCTTCGATAGAAATCGGAATAAATTTTACTTTAATTTCCAATTCGTATGCTTTAAACAAAAGATCTTTTAAAACAGGCGCTGAAGAAGAACCTGCAGCAATTTCGAACAAAATTCCTAAAGAAAGCGTATCATGAATATCTGCCTGCCCGATATCTAAAATATTGGCGTCGTATGCTGCTAATACAGCTGTTAATCCTGCTGTAACTCCAATTTTATCGTGTCCAGAAACTTTTAATAAAATTATTTCTTTGTCTTCTGCTGCCATTTTTCTTTCTTGATTTTGAAGCGACAAAAATCGGCAATCTCTCGTTGATAAAAAAGAATAATCCTTGTTTTTTTAAAACGAAAAAGCACATTTTCATGTGCTTTTTCGAGTAATTTAACAATTATGCTCTACTATTAAAATAACGTAACTTTTACATTATTTCATCCCTTCATTTTTATCAAAACTCACCATCCAGTTGATACCAAATTTATCTTTAAACATTCCAAAGTAAGATCCCCAGAAAGTGTCATTAATTGGCATTTCTACTTTTCCTCCAGCTGAAAGTCCGTTAAAGATTTTATCTGCCTCTTCTCTGCTTTCTGCATTAACAGAAACGGAAAAGTTATCGCCAAAACCGACATCTCCGTATCGTGGATGTGTATCACTTCCCATTAAAATACTACTTCCGATTGGAAGAGATACGTGCATGATTCGATTTAAAGCTTCTTCAGAAAGCACTTCGCCTTCTTCTGCCGGAGCATCTTTAAATTTTCCGATATACGGAAAATCTCCACCAAAAACTGATTTATAAAACAGAAATGCTGCTTCGCAAGTTCCGTTAAACATTAAATATGGGTTGACTGCTGTTGCCATGATATTATTTTTTTAATTGTTAATTATAAATTATTAATTATCTGTTTTTCTTCTCATTTACTTCTCAGACAATTCTTTAATCAATTCCACCGCTTTAGGAAACGCATCTTTGAAATAATCAATATGTTTTTCAATTACGTCTACCTCAACATGAAGATTTACAATATCACCTTTTTGAGTTAACTTGTAAGTTTCCATTGCACCACTCCATTTTTCTGTTTCTGCATTTGGTGGCACTTCTTTATGATCTTTGATTTCGCCAAGATGCTTAAAAGCCATAAATTCATTCGGAATTTTAGTTTCAATCAAACTATTCATTCCATCTGCTCCGCCAGGTCCTAAAAAATAAATTTTGTCCCCTTCATTCCAAGTCGATTCGGCGTAACTTCCTTCGGCAAAAACACTTGTCCATTTCCTGTACGTTTCATCGTCCCATAAGACTTTCCAGATTTTTTCTTTGGAAGCCTTTATCTCAACATTAAACACTAATTTTTCCATCTTAATCTGGTAATTTACTAAAATCCATAAATAAAACATTCCAACGATGACCGTCCAAATCGGTAAAACCGCAGCCGTACATCCAGCCCTGACTTTCGGCAGGAGGTGCAAAAACGTTTCCGCCAGCTTCTTTGACTTTTTCGGCTAATTCATCAACTTCTTCTCTGCTTTCTGCGTCGATAGAAATCAAGACTTCAGAGCTTGAATTCGTATCTGTAACGCTGTTTTTAGAAAAACTTGAAAAAAGCATTTCTTCAAAAAGCATTATCACAAAATGTCCTTCACCTACAACCATGCACGTCGAACTTGGCGTATCATGCTGTTCATTAAACGAAAAACCTATTTTCCAGAAAAAATCTTTCGCTTTTGCCACATCCTTTACAGGAAGATTCAACCATATTTGTTTTGTCATTTTTTGTTTTTTTTTGTTGGGTTAGATATTTATTTCTTTTTTAAACCATATAAGTGATGTAAGCTAATTTTAAGTTTGTAATCTTTGAACCTTGTTATTTTGAGTCTGTGAATCTAAAATTAATTAGCTTCAGCGTAACTTTTAAAATTATCCAAAATCGCCTGCCAGCCAGCACGCTGCATTTCTTCTGGATTTTGTGATTCTGGGTCAAAACTCTCAATAATTTCAACACCATCTGCCGTTTCTGTAAAAGTGATTTCAACCTTTCTTCCGTCTCCCAAAACATAAGATAACGCTTCGTTTGGCTTTACTAAAGTAAATTCACCTCCAAAATCAAAACTCATGCTTCCGTCTTTTGCAGCCATAGTCGATTTAAATTTTCCTCCTTCTCTCAAATCTGCTTCTGCATAAGGCGTGTGCCAATCAGGAGAAGCAAAGCTCCATTTTGTAATATGTTCTGGAGTATTCCAAAAATTCCAAACTTTATCAAGAGATGCATTAACGGTGTTCTTTATTGTTATCATTTTTTATTTTTTGTTTGATTTGTTCTTACTTAATTACTACATGTTCTCTGGAATCTGACTTTCATCCATAAAGAAAACTTCCCAGTGATGTCCATCTACATCTAGAAAAGTTCTTTGATACATCCAACCATAATCATTTATCTGATTGTAATCTGTTCCGCCCGATTTAATCGCTTTGCCCATCATTTCATCAACCTGCTCTCTAGTGTCTACAGAAATAGCAATAAGAGCTTCACTAGTTGTTGTTGAATCACAAATTTGTTTTTTGGTAAATGTTTGATAAAACTCTTCTACCAAAATCATCACAAATATATTTTCATCAATAACCAAACAAGCTCCTTTTTCATTTGAGAATTTTGGATTGGTCGAAAAACCAAGTCCATTATAAAAAGACACTGCCCTGTTTAAATCTTTTACAGCAAGATTTAAGAAGATTTTTGTTTTCATCTTTATAAAATTACGAATTAATTAAAACAAATTTAATTTTTTAAGATTACTTAAAAATACCAATAAAAGTCATTTTTAGGGGCATTTGAGACAATTTGCTTATTTTTGCACCTTACTGAAATTCCAAAAAACCAAAATATCATGAGCACGAAACTAGGATTAATCATACCTCACGATTATAAATTACTAAGCATCGCAGCTATATTAGAGGTATTCGAAACTGCCAATAAACTTACTCCTGAAACTGAAAAACCATTTGAAATCATTATTTTTCAATCGCAAGAACAAAACGATCAGGGAAATTTATTTGGATATAAAAGTAACGCTATTGAAACTTCAGAAATTATTCTAGACTTAATTTTAATTCCCGCTTTTACAACTGATAATATGAGCGAGATGATTAAAAAGAATAAAAGCTTTATACCATGGCTTCAAAAACAGCATAAGGCTGGAGCCGAATTAGCCAGTTTTTGCACAGGAGCTTTTTTGTTTGCCGCTTCTGGTTTATTGAACGAAAAGTTAGCCACAACACATGTTGATGCCTGCAGCGCCTTTACCAAAGCTTTTCCGATGGTAAAATTAAAACCCGAGGAAACTTTGACTGCAGACGGAAGTTTATATACCAGTGGAGGATCGACTTCAACTTTCCATCTATTGATTCTTTTGGTTCAGAAATTCTGCGGAAACGAAATGGCAGTTAAAATTGCTAAAATCTTCTCAATCGATTTGAACCGATACAAACAAAGTTATTTCAGCACCTTCAGACCCAATCATTTACACAATGATTCTCTAGTTGCCCTATTGCAGCAAAAAATAGAAAATCAGTATCATTCTATCGAAAAACTGGAAGAGATCACAAAAGATATCCCAACAAGTGCCCGAAACATGACACGTCGTTTCAAACAAGTGACAGGAATTCCTCCTATCGAATATTTACAGAATATTAGAGTCGAAAGTTCGAAGAAATACCTAGAGCAAACGCAGCTTTCAATTTCAGAAATTATAGAAAAAACTGGCTACAACGACCCAAAAGCATTTAGAAAAGTGTTCTATAAAATGGTCGGCATGAAACCAATTGAATATCGAGAAAAATTTAGAGTGCAGTAATTTTTAGAAGCAGATCAATTCGTTTTCATAAGAACGTTTTGTCCTGCTCTACACTGTATTCCCGATAAACAAAAACTACGGCTAAAAAGCCTTGTTTTTCTAAATCGGGAGATGCCGTTTCGATCAGGGCTAAAATAGAACTTTTGTTTTTCAGCATTACTTTAAGACTTAACAATCCAAAGGAGTACTTTTTTATTGGCTTTCAAAAGTTCATCGATTTCTCTCATGCTCTCGTTTGAAACCGCAGGACAACCCCAACCCTCTGGCGTTCCTTTTGGATAAATTTCATCATCTGATACCTCTTCCCAAGAATGCAAAACAATGGCACGTTTTCGTGCATTAAAATTGCTTTTTTCCTTTCCTTGCAAAACATAATTTACCTTTATTCCCCACTGACTTACACCACGATCCAAAACAACATATTTTCCAACCGAAGAACAATGCGAATCAAATTCGTTACTCGTCTTTGCGTTATCTTTAGAATAAGTTCCTCCCCATTGATTATCTCCGCAACCATGACTCACCATAAATGATTTTGAAACTTCTTTCTTTTCAAAATCGTAAACAAAAAATCGTTTATAACCAGAATGCAATCCGAGGTCAATCAAAATAAATTTATCTTGATTTAAATTATTGACTTTACAATAGTATGCTGCTTCTTTATAATAATTGCTGTAATCAACTTCAACACGAGGTTTTTCTAATGAAGCCTTTTCACTTTTATACTTATTTTCAGAAACAACTACTCTTTTGCTTTCTTTATTGCAAGAAAAAACAAAAGCCAGACAAATTATAAAAAGCGTTTTCTTCATATCAAATATTTACTCAAAAGCACAAACGAAAATAAGGTTAAAATAGTGTATAAAAAAACCTGCTCAGATAAATGAGCAGGTTTAAATTATTATAAGCAATTGCTAATTAAAAAGTAATTTCCATTCTTTTAAATAAATTTTTACTCAAAGTATGTCTTGCATAATCTTCATCGATTGTCAGTACTTTATCATCTGAACTTGGAAATTCACACATGGCATCAGTTAAAATTGCTGTGCATAACGAACGCAGTCGACGAGTACCCAATTTATATCCTAAAGCTTTTTCCACTATAAAGTCAAGGGGTTTATACGTAATGATGAATTTATATGATCATCAAAACAGTTTTCTCCTATCTTTTTCTTGTATAGTAGACATATAAAATTACAACAATTCTTACTGTCTATAAACAGGTCATTTTTTATACTTAATCTAAATTCACTTTGACAATTACATCACCTGAACTATTATTTGTTTGATTAATTTCAAACACAATTTCATTTTCAGAGATCTTAAAAGGGTAATTTCTTTTTAACATATATTTTTTAATGTCATAATTTTTAAAGTCCATATTATTAAATATTTCCCCTCCATTTACACTACCATCTGAATCCGAAATTTTCACAACACTCATATATTCATCATGACCACCAAATGCAGCATCGGGATTTTTATCTAAAGGCAAATTGATGTTATGCATATCGTCTACAAAAATAAAATAGTAATTATTATTTGAATTTACATACCAAGAAGATTTTACATCTACTTCTTTTTTAGGAATTTTATTCAACCAGACAAGACTCCCATTAGTTTTTACTTTGGAAACTATTAGATCCATATAAAAATCAATATTACGACTATTTGTAGGCTCAAAAGTGTATTTTTGCTCACCAATAAAAACAAAATCCCCATTTTCGCATATATATACATCTTTTAAGAACACTTTGTATAATCCATTACTTTCTCCCTTTGTTTGAGTCTTATCAATATTTTTTTGCTCCTTTTCACTACGATATTTTTTTAAGACATCTAAAGTAAATTCACTGAAAACCTTATCATAGATTTTTCCCTCAGGAGAAATCTTAAAGCCAACATATCCATTCGTATCCATCACATCAGAAGATCCATTACTGTATGTACCTCCACAAACCAAAAGATTTTTCGGAGTTACAAACAGGCTTAATTTATTGACTACATTATCGTTATCTTCAATTTTTATGGTATTTATTGTCTTGCCTTCAAACTTTATACTGCAAATTTCATGATGGAAATTTGCAACAAGATCTTTCTTATTCTTTTTATCTTTACGGCTATCATCATGAAATACTTTTGCTACCCAATAAAAATCACCATTATTATCTAATCTAAAACTACTGCAATCAACTTTATTTTCATTATAAGGTAGCGCAATTTCACTTGCGGAAGTTTGATTTAAATTTTCATCAAATACTTTTACACCAACAATCTGACTAGACTTTTTATTCTCAGGATTTTTTATATAATTAACTGCAATACTTTTTTCATTGCTAGATTCTGTTAAGTTAAAATATAAAAAATCGATATTATTACCTGATACTTTACCATCTACTTGCAACAATAACTTAGGTGTTCCAACGAATTCACATTTATCAAAATCAATTTCTGCACTAAAAACTTGTTCTTTTTTGGCATCTCCATCCCAAGAAGAATAAAAAACAAAATACTTATTATTAAGTTTTATACAGTCCACAAGAAAGTAATTTTTAGCAAAAAACTTTTCAAATCTGTTTTCTTTTATCACTGTTAGTTTTTCAGAATCAATTTTCTTGACCATAATCACTTCATCATAAAAGTTACATGATAAAATTTCCTTCCCATTTGAAAAAACAAAACAACTTCCTCCCAATTTATTATATAAAGCACTTGAGTTTTTACCTGAATTAAAAGGTTCACTTATTTTTTTTGTATATTTTTTCGGGGCGTTGTTTTGAGCAAAAGCTGTTAGACAAGTTAAACAGATACTTAGAAAGTATAATTTTATTTTGAATTTCATTTTGATTTGGGGTTATTATTATTGGTTAAAGTTTATTTTGATTTTTTGATGTAAATTAACTAGAAATTTCTGAAATATTTACTTTGAGGACAAAAAAAAATCTGCTCCTTTTACAGAGCAGATTTTATAAAGTGTCTTTTTATTGATAATTAAGAAGCAATCTCCATACGTTTCAATAAGTTTTTACTTAACGTATGTTCTGCATATTCTTTGTCGATTGTCAAACTGATATCGTCAGATGTTGGCAGTTCGTACATTGCATCTGTTAAGATAGCTTCACATAAAGAACGTAAACCACGAGCTCCCAATTTGTACTCTAACGCTTTATCTACAATAAAATCTAAAGCTTCATCGGTAATTGTAAACTCAACATCATCCATTAAGAATAATTTCTGATATTGTTTGATCAACGCATTTTTAGGCTGTGTCAAAATTGCACGAAGCGTTGCTTTATCCAAAGGATCCATGTGCGTTAAAACTGGTAAACGTCCAATAATCTCAGGAATCAAACCAAAGTCTTTAATGTCTTTTGGAATGATATATTGCAATAAATTATCTTTATCTATATTATCAACATTTTTAGAAGTTGAGTAACCAACCGCCTGACGGTTTAGACGTTTTGAAATAATACGCTCTACTCCATCAAAAGCACCTCCAGCAATAAATAAGATATTTTGAGTATTTACCTCAACAAATTTCTGGTCTGGATGTTTACGTCCTCCTTTTGGCGGTACGTTTACCACTGTTCCTTCCAATAACTTCAATAATGCCTGCTGAACACCTTCTCCAGAAACATCACGCGTAATTGATGGATTATCGCTCTTACGGGCAATTTTATCAATCTCATCAATAAATACAATTCCTCTTTCTGCTTTTGCTACATCATAATCTGCAGCCTGAAGCAAACGAGTTAAAATACTTTCAACGTCTTCTCCAACATATCCAGCTTCTGTTAATACTGTCGCGTCAACAATAGCCAACGGAACATCTAACATTTTAGCAATAGTTTTTGCTACTAATGTTTTTCCTGTTCCTGTCTGACCAACCATGATAATGTTACTTTTTTCGATCTCTACTTCATCGTCTAATTGCTGTTGCATTAAACGTTTGTAGTGGTTGTAAACCGCAACCGACATTACTTTTTTTGTCTGGTCTTGACCAATAACATATTGATCTAGGAAAGCTCTAATTTCTTTTGGTTTCTTTAAAATTAAGTCACCAACTAATTTCGCGCTTCCGTTAGATTTTAATTCTTCTAAAACAATTCCATGTGCCTGTTCAATACACTTATCACAAATATGTGCATTGATACCAGCTATTAATAAATTAGTTTCTGGCTTCTTTCTTCCACAAAACGAACATTCTAATACTACTTTTGCCATTCTTTATTTAAGTTACTAAGCTGCAAAGATACTAAGTTTCTAAGCTTTTCAATTAAAACTTTAAAACTTAACTCCTTACAGCTTAATATTTTTATTTTTTTATTTAAAATTTAAATCGCAAAGAACACTTAGAACCTTAGTGTCTTAGCAACTTAGAAGCTTAAAAGATTATCCTCTTCTTAACACTTCGTCAATCATTCCGTATTCTTTTGCCTCGTCAGCTTTCATCCAGTAATCACGCTCACTGTCTTTGTGCACTTTGTCAAAAGTTTGTCCTGAATGTTGAGAAATGATGTTATACAATTCATCTTTTAATTTCAACATCTCGCGTAAGTTGATTTCCATATCTGTTGCAACTCCTTGTGCTCCTCCAGATGGCTGATGAATCATTACTCTTGAGTGAGGCAATGCAGAGCGTTTTCCTGCAGCTCCTGCACATAGTAAAACTGCCCCCATAGAAGCCGCCATTCCTGTACAGATTGTTGCTACATCAGGTTTGATGTACTGCATAGTATCGTAAATTCCTAAACCTGCATAAACACTTCCTCCTGGAGAGTTTAAATAAATTTGAATATCTTTTGAAGCATCAGCGCTTTCTAAAAATAACAACTGAGCCTGAACGATATTAGCAATCTGATCGTCAATACCTGTTCCTAAAAAGATAATTCTGTCCATCATCAATCTTGAGAAAACGTCTAATTGAGAAATATTCAATTGGCGCTCTTCGATAATATATGGAGTCATGTTTGTTGGTGTCATCGCTGCTACGATTTTATCGTAATACATTGCGTTTACTCCTTGGTGCTTTGTAGCAAATTTTTTGAATTCTTTACCGTAGTTCATATTTTTAGTTTAAAGTTGAAAAGTCTAAAGTCAGCATGTGACTTAAACGAATTAAACAAAGTTCATACCTTTTTATAAGAGATGCCAATTTGTCTGAAACGTTTCTTTTGTTTCAAGTTTAAGGTTTCAAGTTAACTGAAGAAAACGTGAAACCTGAAACCTTAAACTTGAAACAAAAAAAGAACGTCAACAGAATAAAAAATTCCATTGACGTTCAAATATAATTATTTTTATCTTTCAGTTTCTGTAATAAAATCTTAATTTTTAAAAAGTATACCTCTTAACTTTTGACTTTAGAACTTTTGACTTTCAGACTTAAATTTATTCTCCGTAAGAAGCCGCAATAAATTCTTCGTAAGTAACCTCTTTAGTTGTTGGGTTAGCTTTTTCTTTGAAGATATCTAACATTTTAGCTGCTACAACTTGCTCAGAAAGTCTTTTCACTTCGTCTTGGTTAGATAAAACTCTAGCCACGATTCCTTGAACTTCTTCGTCAGTTGGGTTTGTTTGACCAAATTGAGCCATTTGCTGTCTGATTGCGTTTGATGTAAACTCTTTCAAGTCATCAAATGTAATTTGGATATTGCTTTGAGCTAAAGCTTTTCCTTCGATTAATTGGAAACGTAAACCTTTTTCAGATCTTGCGTATTCAACTTCAGCTTCTTCTGCAGTTAATTTTTTCTCACCAACAGTTTGCAACCATTTTTTTAAGAATTCAGCTGGCAAATCGAATTTTGTGTTTTCGATCAAGAAATCCTGAACATCTAATAATAATTTTTGGTCAGCTTGCTGAGCGAATTGAGATTCAGCGTCTTCTTTAATTTTAGCTTTTAAATCTTCTAAAGAAGCTACTTTTCCTTCACCAAAAAGTTTGTCGAATAATTCTTGGTTTAATTCAGCTGGCTCAGAACCGTTGATTGCTTCAATAGTAAAGTTCACTTCAACATCTAAACCGTGAACACCTTCGTGACCTACTTTTAAGTAATCCATTAATTGGTGATCGTCTTCAAATAAACCTTTTGTGCTTACTGCAACAACATCTCCAACTTTTTTACCTATGAATTGTTTTTGAGCTTTTTTGCTGAATGCATCTACAGAAATTGTAGTTGTATTGTTGATTCCGTTTGCTTCGTTTGAGAAAGTTCCAGTTAAATCAGATTTAGCATCAGAAACTTCTTGAGGAACTGCTTTTCCAAATTGTTTTTGGATACGCTCAACTTGTCCATCGATTAATTTATCGTCAGCAGTAACGATATATTTTACGATATTATTTTTAGCTTCAAGATCAATTTCAAAATTTGGCACTAAACCAATTTCGTATTCGAAAGTTAATTCTTCAGCATCCCAGTTAAAATCTTCGTTTACTTTAGCAAGAGGAGTTCCTAAAAGATTTAATCTTTCAGATTGAATATAACGCTCTAAAGCCAAATCAACTACTTTTTTGATCTCTTCTTGCTTAATAGCTTTTCCGTATTGTTTTTCAACAAGATCTTTAGGCACTGCCCCTTTTCTAAATCCCTTTACTTGCGCTAAAGGCATTTTTTCGTTAATTCTTTTTGCTACTTGACCTTTATAATCCATATGAACAACGTTCATAACGATTGTCTCGTTTACAGCGTCTATTGCTACTCTTTTAATATCCATCTTCTTCTTTAATTTACATAATAAAATTGGGTTGCAAAATTATAAAATTTTTGCAACCCAACCAAGTTTTTAATCTATTGTATTTGAAGCAGTTTTAATCTGCTACATTTGTTTTATTTATCATCTCCAAGTATTTTATAAGTAATAGATTGAAGTATAGACAAAATAATACTGAATAGTAATGCTGTCCAAAATGAATTTACTGCAAAACCGCCCACAATATTAGTGCACAGTAAAATAATTATCGCGTTGATTACCAGTAAAAACAAACCTAAAGTAACAAAAGTAACCGGCAAGGTTAAAATCACTAAAATTGGTTTTATAAAAACGTTCAGCAATCCTAAAACTACTGCAACAATTACAGCCGTACCAAAACTAGCAACATGAACCCCAGTCAAAATATTAGATAATAATAAAACCAAGGCAGCAGTAACAAGGAGTCTAAGTAATAATTTCATAGTTATTCTGGTTTAAAATTTATTTAAAAGTACTAATTTTTTAATCAAAAATAACTACTCTTTTAAAAAGGTAGCAGTCAATTCAAAAAACATTTTCGGATTTTCTGCATGAAGCCAGTGCCCTGCATTGGGAATGGTTTCTAATTTCAGATTTGGAAAATGTTTACGAATTCCATCAAGATCAGCATCTTGAATATACCCAGAATTTCCACCTCTAATAAATAATGTCGGATTATTAAAAACTAAATGATCTTCCAAAGGTTTTCCAATAGCATCGAGATTATTATTAAATGCTTCAAGATTAAATCTAAAGGCCAATTGCCCTGGCTCTTTCCAATATAGATTTTTCAATAGGAATTGTCTTGTTCCAAAATCTGGAACATATTGAGACACTATTTCCTCTACATCATTTCTGCTTGGTTTTACCGAAAAATCGACAGCATTTAATCCTGCTAAAATCTCCTGATGATGCTGTTTGTAGAATCTTGGACCAATATCTGCCACAATTAATTTATCTACAATCTCTGGATGTGTGGCTGCAAAAAGCATTGCTACTTTCCCTCCCATTGAATGTCCGAGAATATCAATTCGTGTTAGATTATTTGCCTTACAATATTCATAAACATCTTGAACCATGGCTTCATAACTCCATTCATTTGAATGAAAACTGCGTCCATGATTTCTTAAATCTAAAATATGAACCTGAAATCCTGCTTCTACATATTGCCCTGCTAAAGTTTTCCAATTGTCAGACATTCCAAGAAATCCGTGCATGATGACAAGCGGTTTTCCTTCGCCTTCTATTTTTGAGTATAACATTTACTTTTTAGTTTTACTTTGAAAAATTATTTCAATTTATTCAGATACATATTTACTGTATTATCTAACCCAAGGTAAAGTGCCTCTGAAATCAAGGCATGACCAATAGAAACTTCCAATAAACCAGGAATATTCTGCTTGAAAAATTTAATGTTATCTAAACTTAAATCGTGTCCGGCATTGATTCCTAAACCTAATTCGTTTGCCAATTCTGCAGCTTTAGTGTATGGCTCAATTCCTTTTTCGTTTCCTAAACCATATTGGTGTGCAAAAGATTCAGTGTATAATTCAATTCTGTCTGTTCCTGTTTTTTTTGCTCCTTCAATCATTTCTAAAATTGGATCAACAAAAATTGATGTTCTGATTCCGTTTTTTTGGAACTCTTGGATAACCTCAGTTAAATATTCTTGATTTTTAATCGTATCCCAACCTGCAGAAGAAGTTATTGCTCCAATTGCATCTGGAACTAAAGTTACCTGATCTGGTTTGCATTCCAAAACCAAATCAATAAAATTATGCTGCGGATTTCCTTCAATATTATATTCTGTGGTAACAACTGCTTTCAAATCTCGCGCATCCTGATAACGAATATGACGCTCGTCTGGACGAGGATGAATGGTAATTCCCTGCCCTCCAAATCGCTGAATATCTGCAGCTACTTTTAATAAATCTGGAACATTTCCGCCACGGGCATTTCGAAGCGTTGCTATTTTATTGATATTTACACTTAATTTTGTCATATAAATAGATATTAATTCTAGTAACATTATATTTGTTACGACAAAAATACAAAGTAAAACAGAGCGGTTTTCGGTATTTTTTGATTATTTTGCATCAAATATCTTCAATTGATTTATGACAGAAATTACAAACTATATCACAAACGATTTCAGAGCGATTGACAGTCAGGAAACGATAGCCTCGATTCAGGACTTTTTTATCGATGTAAATTTTTCTCATTTTCCGATTTTGGAAGACGGTGTTTTTATTGGAAACATCTCTTCTGACGATGTTGAAACATTTGACACTGAAAAAAAAGCAGTTGATTATAAATATACTTTAGAACGTTTTTTTGCCAGAAAATCGATGATCTGGCTAGATGTTCTAGAAGTTTTCGCAAAAAACCACACCAATCTTCTCCCAATTCTTGATGAGAATAATAATTACGTAGGTTATTATGAAATGGAAGATATCATGAAATTTTTTCAAGAAACTCCATTTTTAAAAGAACCTGGCGCTATTATTATTGTGCAAAAAGGTCTTTTGGATTATTCTATGAGCGAGGTGACCCAAATTGTAGAAAGTAATAATGGAAAAGTTTTAGGATGTTTTGTCTCTGAAGCTGATACAGAAAATGTTCAAATTACTGTAAAAATTGGTTTAGGAGCAATCAATGAAATCATTCAGACTTATAGAAGATATGGATATGAAATTATTTCAGAACATCAGGAAGACAACTATATTAACAGTCTAAAAGAGCGATCAGATTATTTAGACAAATATCTCAACATATAAATTATGAATGTGCCAATGGGAGAATTAGTTAATTAGATAATTTTCGCATTTCCAAATTATCTAATTGACACATTGACAAATTATCTAATTTACAACGAATGAAAATAGCCATTTACGGACAATATTATCAGAACAGTACCGAACCTATTATAAAAGACATATTCAATTTCTTCAATGCCAACAACGTCGAAATGGTAATTGAAGAAAACTTCTTGAACATGCTTTATGAAAAACAGCTTGTAAAAAAAGAATACAAAACTTTTTCGCCAAGTACTGCTTTAGACAATAGTTTCGAAATGCTGATAAGTATTGGAGGTGACGGTACGATTCTTAGAGCTGCTGCATTTGTTCGAAATTCCGGCGTTCCTTTATTAGGAATTAATGCTGGAAGATTAGGTTTCTTGGCTAAAGTTCAGAAAGAAAATATTGATATTTTACTTCAATATGTTATTAGCCAAAATTATACAACTTCTGAAAGAACCTTATTAGGCTTAACTTGCGAACCTTATAACAAAGCTTTTGAAGAACTTAATTTTGCAATGAACGAAGTTACTGTGAGTAGAAAAGATACCACTTCGATGATTACTGTCGAAACGTATTTAAATAATGAATATCTAAATTCTTATTGGGCAGACGGCTTAATCATTTCAACACCAACGGGTTCCACAGGATATTCTTTAAGTTGCGGTGGGCCAATTTTAACACCAGATGTCAAAAGTCTAGTTATTACACCAATTGCACCACATAATTTAACCGCCAGACCTCTAGTTATTCCAGACGACACAGAAATTACATTGCGCGTATCAGGAAGAGAAGACCAGTATTTGGTTTCTTTAGACTCAAGAATTTCTTCGGTAAAAAACGAGTCTATTTTAAAAATTAAAAAAACAGATTACAAAATTAAAATGGTCGAAATACCAGGCGAAACTTTCTTAAAGACGTTAAGAAACAAACTGCTATGGGGAGAAGATAAAAGAAATTAAACTCTTTTCTGATTCTTCACTATACGATAATACCACATTTTCTCGTTCTGCATGTAGTGAATCATCATTAAATGGCTCAAAATCATAACGTAAATTGAAAAAAAAGCACATTTAACTAAAGGAACTTTGATTCGTATTGATAATTATTATATTTGCACGCAATTTTGAATTAAATGAAGAAAATTTTTAATTTATTGTTATGTTTTTTCCCCCTTATTACACTAAATGCTCAAATCAATGAGATTGGTGTCTTTTTTGGAGGAAGTAACTTTGTAGGCGATGTTGGAAAAACAACTTACATCTCCCCAGAAAAACCAGCTTTTGGTGTTCTTTACAAGTGGAATAGAAGCCCAAGACATGCTTGGAGATTTTCTTACATGCAATCAAACATTAGCGGAAATGATTTTAAATCAGATGAAACAGGAAGAAATCAGAGAGGTTATCGTTTTGACAATGATATTAAAGAATTTTCTGCTGGACTGGAATTCAATTTTTTCGATTTTAATCTGCATGATTACCATACTAAGATAACCCCTTATGTCTTTACCGGTTTAAATTACTTTATTTTTGACAACTTGTACAGATATACTTCAAATCCAAACGTAATATACGCTCAAAAAAACCGTAGTTCTGCAGCAATACCAATTATATTAGGTATAAAATCAAATATCTCGCCTCGTTTTGTTTTAGGGGCCGAAGTTGGAGCGCGTTATACCTTTACAGATAACATTGACGGAAGTAATCCTAATACAAGCAATACACAAATCCTAAAATTTGGAAATTTAAATAATAATGACTGGTATGTTTTCTCAGGTCTTACTTTAACGTATACCTTTGGACAAAAACCTTGCTATTGCCCAGAATAAAATGAATTTAATAGAATCAATAGATCACAAAAACTTACCTAAACACCTTGCCATTATCATGGACGGCAACGGACGCTGGGCAAAACAACAAGGCTTCCTGCGTGCATTTGGCCATGAAAATGGAACAAAATCTGTAAAAGAAATAATCAAAACCTCGGCTAAACTTGGAATTGAGTATTTAACTTTATACGCTTTTTCTACAGAAAACTGGAATCGTCCTAAACTGGAGGTGCAAGCCTTAATGAAAATATTGATTAATTCATTAAAAAAAGAACTTGTAACCCTTGAAGAAAACAATATCAGACTTAACGCAATTGGAAATCTTGATAAATTACCAAAAACAGCCCAAAAAGAACTTTTGGATGTTATGGAAAAAACCAAAAACAATACTCGTTTAACTCTTACCCTCGCTTTAAGTTATGGCTCCAGAGAGGAATTGGTAAATGCCGTAAAGGCAATTAGTGATAAAGTTAAAAATAATATAATTTCAATAGACACTATTGACGATTCAATTATAAATGAGCATCTTTACACGCAAAATTTACCAGACGTAGATTTATTAATACGAACAAGTGGAGAACATAGAATAAGTAATTTTTTGCTGTGGCAGATTGCCTATGCAGAATTGTATTTTACTAATGTCTTGTGGCCAGACTTTAAAGACCAAGATTTATATGAGGCTATTATTAGTTATCAAAAAAGAGAACGTAGATTTGGAAAAACCAGTGAACAAATTAAATAATTTTTTAGTGTTGCAAAAAAAAATACAAATAGTCTTTACCCTTTTACTATTGGGTAGTTTTTCACAAATTAAAGCACAAGAAAGAGTTCCTTTTGATCAAGGGAAAAAATATATTCTAGCTAAAGTTTCTGTTGTTGGTAAAATAAGCTTCAATGAGCAAACTGTTGTAACCTTTTCAGGACTTCAGAAAGGACAGGAAATCACGGTTCCTGGAGAAGAAATCAGTAGCGCAATTAAAAAATTAGGCAAACTAGGACTTTTTGATGAGATCGCTTTCTATGTTAATAAAGTAGAAAACGACAGTATCTATTTGGACTTAGATATCGTCGAACTTCCTAAATTAAACGAGGTTAAAATTGTTGGTGTTAAGAAAAGCAAAGTTGAAGCCTTAATTAAAGATAACAACTTGACAAAGAATAAAATTGTCAACGAAAACTTAATTACTACTACTAAGAATTACATCGAAAACAAATACAAAAAAGAAGGTTTTTATAACACTAAAGTTACAATCACCAATACTCCTGATACTATAAACGGGCATCAAGTTAATATGCTTGTCAGGATAGACAAAGGAGACAAAGTAAAAATCAGCAGTATTGATTTCACTGGAAACAAACAACTCACAGACACTCAGTTGCGAGGCGCAATGAAAGATACAAAACAGAAAAACTTCATTCGCGTATTTAAGGCATCTAAATTTATTCCAGAAAAATATAAAACTGACTTAGAAAAAGTAATCGCAGCCTATAAGGAAAAAGGATACCGTGACGCTCGTATTATTTACGATTCTGTACAATATAATAAGAAGAAAAATACACTTGCCATTAAAATTGATGTAGAAGAAGGGAACAAATATTACTTCGGAAATATTAAATTCTTAGGAAATACTGTCTATTCAGATCAGCTTTTAAGCCGTTATTTAGGAATCAAAAAAGGAGAAACTTATAACGGAGTTTTACTTGAAAAAAGAATTGCCGATAAGAGCAAACCTGATGCAGAAGATATTACTAACTTATACCAAAACAACGGTTATTTATTCTCTAACATTAATGCTGTAGAGGTAAAAACAGTTAATGACACTATCGATTTTGAAATTAGAGTTACAGAAGGTCCTATCGCTTATTTCAACAAAATTACGGTTGTTGGAAACGATAAAACAAACGACCATGTTATTTACCGAGAGTTAAGAACAAAACCAGGCGAAAAATATAGCAAAGAACAATTAGTTAGAACGATTCGTGAGATTGGCCAATTAGGTTTCTTTGATCCTGAGGCAATCGATCCTAAATTTAAAAATGTTGATGCTGGAGCAGGAACAGTTGATATTGAATACAATGTAGTAGAAAAAGGATCTAGTCAGGTCGAACTTCAAGGAGGTTATGGCGGTGGTGGTTTCATTGGAACACTGGGACTTTCATTTAATAACTTCTCGGCACGTAAAATATTTGATAAAGAAGCTTATAAGCCTTTACCAATGGGAGACGGACAAAAAGTCTCGCTTCGTCTGCAGGGTAGTACTTATTTCCAAACCTATAGTTTATCTTTCTCAGAGCCATGGTTTGGAGGAAAGAAACCTGTACAGTTTAGTTCATCTATTTCATACAGTAAGCAATTTCTTAACAATTACATCACTAGAACTGTTGATAAAAGCAAAAGTTTTAATATTTTTACAATCCAAGTTGGTTTAGCAAAAAGATTAACCGTGCCAGATGACTACTTCGTATTATCTCAGTCTGTAAGTTATCAGCACTACGACTTGAACAATTATAATACAGGTTTGTTTACTTTTGGTGATGGTGCATCAAGAAACTTAGCTTATACTATCGGACTTTCAAGAAGCAATAAAGGGGTAAACCCAATATTCCCGACGTACGGTTCTGAATTTAGTATTACCGCAAAAGTTACACCTCCATATTCATTATTTAATGGAATTGATTATGGTGATTTACATAACCAAAAAGATTATAAAACACAATACACAGGAACATCTGGAAGTGGTGTAGATGGAAAACCACTTAACAATGGTGACTATGTAAAAACAGAGACTGTAAATGGGCAAACTGGCTACGTAAGTGTTGGATCTGATTATTCAAGCGCTGATACAGATGTAGCAAAAGTCGATCAGAAAAAATACAACTGGTTAGAATACTATAAAATTAAATTTAAAGGAGATTGGTATACTAAAGTTTATGGAAAATTAGTATTAAGAACACTTACCGAATTTGGTTTCTTAGGGGCTTATAACCAAGAAAGAGGTGTTATTCCGTTTGAGCGTTTTTACTTAGGAGGTGATGGTATGGCACAATACTCAATGGATGGTAGAGAGACAATTCAGTTGAGAGGTTATCCTAACAACTCTTTGACTCCTGTAAACGCAAATGGTGATGCAATTGGAGCAACGATTTACAACAAATTCTCTATGGAATTACGTTACCCAATTACATTAAAAGCATCGGCTTCTATTTTTGCCTTAACGTTCTTAGAAGCAGGTTCATCTTATCCAACGTTCAAAGATTACAACCCATTTGATTTAAATCGTTCTGCTGGAGCTGGTTTACGTGTATTCATGCCTGCATTTGGATTATTGGGTATTGACTTTGGTTACGGATTTGATGCTCTTCCAGGGCAAACAAAAGCTAATGGATGGGAAACACACTTTATTATTGGACAACAATTTTAGTGAAATAACGTTTGGTTAAAAATCATCAAATAAAGTTATGTTATGAGAAAACAATTTTTATTTATATTTTTAGCCTTGATTGTAGCAAATACAAGTCAGGCGCAAGGTAAGACTACTCGAATTGGCTACATCGACATGGAATATATTTTAGAAAATGTTTCCGACTATAAAGAAGCTAAATCACAATTAGAGCAAAAAGCTCAAAAGTGGAAACAAGAAGTTGAGGCCAAAAAATTAAATATAAATAATTTAAAAGAAAGCTTAAAAACAGAAAAAGCTTTACTTACAAAGGAATTAATAGAAGAAAGAGAAACAGAAATTAAGTTTCTTGAACAAGAAATGATGGATTATCAGCAGAAACAATTTGGTTCTGATGGAAATCTAATGAGACAGAAAGCAGCTTTGGCAAAACCTATACAAGACCAGGTTTTTACAGCTGTGCAAGATATCGCAGAAGCAAAAAATTATGATTTTGTTTTTGATAAATCATCAGATCTTACCATGCTTTTCAGCAATAAAAGATTTGATATCAGCGATCAGGTTTTAAGAATTTTAAACCGTACTGAAAAACGTGAGCAGTTAAGTAAAAAACAACTGAAAGAACAGGAAGCTAAAGAAAACATCGAGAACGCAATTGACGAAAATCCAGCAATGGCCAATCGCCAAAAAGCACTAGATGAAAAAAGAGCTGCTAGAGAAAAACTGATCCAAGACCGAAAGCTAGAGCAAGATGCTAAGAGGAAAGAATATGAAGACAGAAGAAAAGCTCTACAAGAAGAAAGAGATGCTAAAAAAAATGGCACGGTTTCTGGAACAGCCTCACCAGCAACAGTAGCTCCTGCTGCTGCAACGGATGCTGCTAAAACTAGCTCGACTGCTAAAACTGCAGCGCCAACATCAACTGGAGAAACTCCTCCTACTGAGCAGCCGGCAATGACGAAAGCAGAGGAAAGACAATTACTTTACGAACAGCGTAAAAAAGAATTGGAAGAAAGAAGAAAGAAAATTTTAGAAGAAAGAGAAGCGGCTAAAAAAGCAAAAGAAGCCGAAACACAAAAAACAAATACGACCAATAATTAATTAATATTTTAAAAATGATGAAACAAATCAAAACTTTACTAATTGCTGCAATTCTTATTTTAGGAGCAAGTAACACAATGAACGCGCAAGCGAAGGTAGCTCATGTTGATGTAAGCGAGATCATGTCTAAAATGCCTGCTATGCTAGATGCTCAAAATCAACTGCAAAAATTAAGTGGTACATATGATGCTGAATACAAAAAAATGGTTGACGAATATCAAGTAAAAATTAAAAAGTACGAGGCTGAAGCTGCAACTGTAACAGATGCTGTAAACGGTGAGCGTTCTAAAGAAGTTCAAGATATGCAAAAGAGAATTGTTGATTACAGAGACAATGCTCAAAAAGAATTGCAACAAAAAGAAACAGATATCGTAAAACCATTAATGGAAAAAGTTAGAGCTTCTATCCAAAAAGTTGGAAAAGCTAAAGGTTTCCAATACGTTTTAGACGGTTCTACTTTATTATTAGCTGATGGTCCAAACATCACTGCTGATGTTAAAAAAGATTTAGGATTCTAAAAAATTAAATCTCATAATTTAAACTGCTCAATTTATATAATTTGAGCAGTTTTTTTTTACAAAAAATTAAAGCTAATCTTTGGTATTATTTCAAGATTTCACTTAACTTAGAATATCGAATTTTTATTAAAAAATAGTAAATTTGCTTTATGACAAACAATAATCCTATAGGCGTTTTTGATTCTGGTATTGGCGGAACTTCCATTTGGAGCGCCATTCATGATCTTCTTCCAAATGAAAAAACCATTTATCTGGCTGACAGTAAAAATGCGCCATATGGTCAAAGAAGCAAAGATGAAATTGTTGCATTAAGCAAAAAAAATGTAGAGTTTTTACTAGAGAATAATTGCAAACTAATTGTTGTTGCCTGCAATACTGCTACAACAAATGCTATAGTAGAACTACGTGCAGATTATGATATTCCGTTTGTTGGAATTGAACCTGCCATTAAGCCTGCCGCAAACAATTCCCAAACTCAGGTTATTGGAATTCTAGCTACAAAGGGAACGCTAAACAGTGAGTTGTTTAATAAAACTGCCGAGATGTTTCATAACACAAAAATTATAGAGCAGGTTGGACACGGACTTGTACAGCTGATTGAAGATGGCAATTTGCACTCACCAGAAATGACACAATTGTTAGAGTCATATCTTCAGCCAATGATTGAAGCTAATATTGACTACTTAGTATTAGGATGTAGCCACTACCCTTATCTAATTCCTCAGATAAAAAAAATTCTCCCAGATCATATTAAAATAATAGACTCAGGAGAAGCTGTTGCACGCCAAACAAAAAATCTACTTAAAGACAAAGTTGGCTTTTCTGAAAGTACAGATATTGACCCAGTATTTTATGTCAATTCTGACCCAAAAGTTTTAGAGTCAATTTTAGAGTATAAATATCCGGTAATCAAAAAAGACTTTTAAAGTATTATTCAAACTTTCGCTTGACGAACCAAATTCCGTCCAACGATAGATTAAGTGATATTTTGTGGTAGTTTTCTTTTATTAGATCATTTGCAATTCTGCCTTTCTGTCCGTAAGAATAAGAAATATTAAGTGATGAAAATGTATTTTCTATTGGAAGATTTAGTCCAAAAGAAATAGATGCGCTATTGACACGCTGTTTGTCAATTTCCAGATAGCCATTATCAAAGTTTATACCTGCAGCATAACCTACCCTATCCCAATATTTCCTAACATTCTTTTTAGTGCTATAGGTAACTCCTAATGCAAAACGATCTTGATTTACAAATTCACCATAAAGATCGGATTGGTTTGTATTACTCCAGAAGCTTTTTTCATAATCTAAAGTTACACTCAAATTATTTTTAAATCGTTTACTTGCTCCAAAACCAATTTCTAGCGGCATATAATAATCGTCTGTATCTGAAGCTTTATCAGTTTCAATAGAAGATTCTACTTCATCTGCAATACTTGTTACAGATTGTACTTTAGAAGCATTTATTCTTGTAGGGACTTTAAATGTTGTTCCAATTGTAAATGTAGAATCTATTTTAAACTGCGCTCCTATTGTTGCACGAACTCCTCTATAATCTGTTTGCTTATGAACGGTAGTAATAGCATTTGAAATCAAAAAAGCACGATCATCAACGGTGTTTCCAAAAAGTACCGTTCCAGTTGCTCCTACTGTTAATTTTTTTCCAAATCGATATCCGTATGAAAAATCTAGATTGTTTAAACCTCCAGATCCTTGTGCCGTAACGTAATAATATTCCTGACTATCGGCAATTGGAAGTTTTAAATTTGAGATTTTAAATACCGAACTTGAATATGGACGAAGCGCCAAACTAAAGCCAGAATTTTTTGTAACTGGAAAAGCAAAAGCCAAATGAGAAAACTGAAAATTATTTCGCTTTTCTGTTCGATTACTGCTCTGATATGTTGTCGCAATCGCTTTTCCTCCAATATCAAAAAGAAAATGATTCTGATACATAAATCCTAAAGAAGCCGGATTTAAATTATTGATAAAAGTATCTGAAGGCAAAGCAATTCCAGAACCACCAATTGAAGTCAGATAGCCAAAATCTGAATCATACAGACTTCCTAATCCATAAAGCGAATATGGAGAACTTGAAATACTTTGAGAAAACGAAGTCAGCGACATTAAAAGGAAGCAGCTCCATAAAACAATTTTATTTTTCATTTAATAAGAGATGTAATAAATTTTCAGCTGAATTTTATTGTTGAAATGTTTTTGATCACCTAGAACGATTCTGTTTACAGATTGTGCAATTCCAGGCAGTGTCAAAATAAGCGATGATCTTGAATCAGATTGTTTTAGCATTTCCTTTTGAAGAAAAGCTCCGACCGAAATTGAATATGCTACATTTTCGTTAAATTCATCGCTGCTTTTACTCAGCCTTCCATAAACCGAAGCGCCAGCAGCATTGACAAGAGTTCCGCTTATTCTATTTAAATTATCTCCCACATAAACAGTTAGCGAATCAGCTAAAGGATATTTTTCTGAATAAGTATTATTAACTGGTTTAAGAATTAATTCTGCATCGACAATAGCACCGTTTGCCGAAATATTCTTAAACTGTTTTATATTTGGAAAATCGACCCGACAAGCAACACCTGTTCCAGATTGGATAAATCCTTGGTTGCTGACTAGTGTACTTGATAATGTACCAGTAGATACGGGGAGATTTTGCAGGATCGTTCCTGTTTTGTCGAGCGAAATAGAATTAAACTGTTTAGAAGTGTCTAAAATCGAAAAATCGATTATATATGGCGTTTCATTATCTGTCTGATACTTCGAATAATACAACCGAACCTTACTTTCCGAAACACTAAATCCGATAACATTGGACGAACTTGAATTTTCGGGAACCAAGACAAATCCTTTGAGATATTCTGTAAAACTATCAAAATCTGTAACTTCTCTTTTCTTTATTTTTTGAAAAAGAGCTTCTCCAAATTCTTTACTCATTTGAATATTAATAGAATCCTTTTCCTTTGGTCTTGGTCTAAATGATATTGAACCCAAACTTTCCGAGCTGTAAGTCAGCGTCGAATTATTATAGAAATTATTATCCTCTTTATTTGGCTTAACTTTTTGAGTTAATCTGTGAATATTAAACGTCTGAACTTTTGCCGTATCTCCATAAAAGTACCTATCATACTTAAGAATCATAGAAATAGAATCGAAAACATAATTTGTAGATTCGGTATCTGATCCAATACTGTTTAATGCATAAATATCTGTAGAAACCTGAAAATAGCTATCCGATTTTACTTTTCCGAAAATGGGATCATCATAATTTCCTATCAGGATTCTACCTCGGCTAGAAGTTGCCAATGAATCAAAATTAATCGTTGACATATTGACTGTCATCGTATCAATCAAAATCACTTTATTACTCAAAGCCAAATAATCGGACCCAACAGTAAATTCTCCAGTATCTGTATCTGTACCACATGAAAATAAGGTTAGTACAAAAAGTAGCATCAATATAAACTTGCGCATAATTTAATTTTTGGGCAAATATAAATTGTGCTCCTTGGCAACACACTATAACATATACTACCGCGCTTTTTTAAGCTACAGACTGTACAAAACAATCTATAATCTAAGTTCTATTCTAAAATCTTAATTCGACCTTAAAAACAACGATTTTGTCTATCAAAACACGTCATATATATATCTTCTTTTTTTTAAGAGCGTCATCCATCTAATTTTGAGCCAATAAAATAAATAATGAAAGTAAGGTTTTTAGTTTGTTCTCTTTTTTTGATTTCATTTTTAGGTTTAAAAGCTCAAGAGAATTTTAGCGCTGCTATAAATTTTAAAACCGAGCCGACAGAAAAGATAAATTTTAATGAAACAAACATTGCTATTTTTTATCAGAAAAAATTAGACGCAAAAAGCAAAATAGCAAACACGCTAGAATATTCTAATTTGAAGGTGAATTACGAATTAAATCCCTATAACTTTTATGCAGATGAGGATAAATTCAACCAAGTTCAAAACAAATTTGAGTATTCATCTGAAATAGTAGAAAAAACAAAATGGAGGCTTTCTATAATTCCAACAGCGAATTTTCAGAGCAAACTAGATTTTTCTGTTATTACTGTTTTAGGAAATTTAGAAATAAGCCAGCGGCTAAGTTCAAAAGTAAATGTAATAATTGGAGCGGGACGTACCTCTATTTTCGGAGCTCCGAAAATTACACCGATTGTTGCTTTTGATTATAAAATGAATGAGAAAATCGATTTTAGAATCGGATTTCCAGATTCGAAAATTTCTTATTCAAATAATGATCGAAACAAATTTAGTCTGACAAATAGTTTTAATGGAAACTTTTATCATTTGGACGAAACTGCCGATGCAGATAATAAGGCAAAAAAAGCCACTTTATCGCAAATGACTTCGGCATTGGAATATGAAAGAAATGTTGCAGGCAATTGGTTTTTAAATTTTAAAGCAGGTTACGATTTCAATAAAAAATACAATTTACTAGACAACAGTGACCATAAAATATACGACTACAATACCGGAAATGGTTACGTTTTAGGAATAGGGATCAAATACAAACAATAAATTTTAAATACACTATGATTAATCTAAAAAAAGGAATTTTATTCACAGCGCTTTTTTCGAGCCTCTTTTTTATAAGCTGCAGCAATGATAATGATGACGATGATTTGGTAGGAAACTGGATTAAAAAATCAGCCTTTGATGGCCCTGCAAGATCTAGTGCCACAAGTTTTGTTATCGGAGATTATGCTTATGTAGTAGGCGGATATACAGGCGATGTTTATTTGAAAGATTTGTGGGTTTACAATTCAACTGGAGATTATTGGGAACAGAAAGCTGATTTTGGCGGTGTTGGAAGAAGTTCTGCTTCTAGTTTTGCATTAAACGACAAAGGTTATGTAGGTCTTGGTTATGACGGAACAAACAAACTGAAAGATTTTTATCAATATGACCCGTCTGCAAATAGCTGGACACAAAAAACAGATTTTGCTGGAACAGCGCGTTATGCCGCAGTAGGTTTTCAGGTTGGTGGTAAAGCCTATTTTGGAACAGGTTATGACGGAAATTATTTGAAAGATTTTTATCAGTATGATGACCAAGCAAATACTTGGACTCTAGTAAATGGTTTCAGCGGAAATAAAAGACGTAACGCGACTGTTTTTACAATTGCAGACAAGGCTTACTTGGTGACTGGTGTAAACAATGGCGTATATCAGGAAGATTTCTGGGAATTTGATCCAGCAACAGATGTTTGGACCAGAAAACGTGATATTGATAAAGACACCGATGACGATTACAGCTACAACGACGATTATGCTATTGTACGTTCTAATGCATCTAGCTTTTCTATGAATGGTTTAGGGTATGTTGTAGGAGGCGAAAACGTAAAAACAGTTTGGGAATACAACCCAACAACCGACTTATGGACAGAAAGAACTCCTATGGAGGGGGCTACAAGAACCGATGCAGTTGGTTTTACCATCAATAATCGCGGATTCTATATGTTAGGACGAATTGGCTCTACTTACTTTGACGATGCTTGGGAATTTAAGCCATTAGACGAACAAAGTGATGATGATAACTAATATTAAAAAAATCTTCTGGAGCACTATCCAGAAGAATTTAATCGTTTTTGCACTTCTTTCACTTTTTACTGCTTGCACAAAAAAAGAAGCTTTAACAACAGCTTCTTTTAAAACAAATTCGGGATGGGGCTACACAATAGCTTACAAAGAAAAAATTTTAATTAAACAGTCTATCATTCCCGTAATAAGCGACACTAAAAGCTTTAAAACAGAAAACGATGCCCTAAAAGTTGCTGATCTTGTAAAGCAGAAACTCAAAGAAAACTTATCTCCTACGGTAACCAAAAATGAATTAATTTTATTAAAAATAAAATTGTAAATGCAGATCGATACCATTAAAAATACAGGCTACAACAAAATACTATTTCATTTTATGATATGGATTTTCTTTATTTTGACTTCTCTAATTCAATTTTACGAAAGTCCATTTAAACTCGACAACGATTTTTATGCGCAATGGCTTTCTGGAATTTTATTGTTTTATCTGAACTATTTTTATTTGGTTCCAAATTATCTACTGCAAAAAAAATATTGGGTCTATGGCACATTTGCTATTGGTCTGATAGTCCTATTTATGGCAATAAGGCTAAATTATTTTATTCCTGAATTTAGACATTTAAGGCCCGAAAAAATGATGCATTCTGAAACCATTATTCGTGACCCCCATTTTTTTTCAAAAGGCGACAGAATGCATCACAGAATAGAAATGAGACAGCCGTTTTTTTTTAAAATTGCCCCTTCATTTTTTTATATCCTAATTATTACAGTTTCTGCAATCATTAGAACATTAACTGAATTTTATAATAATCAGCAAAACAAACTGATTGCCGAAACACACCGAACAAATACCGAATTGATCTATTTGCGCAAACAAACCAATCCGCATTTTTTATTTAATTCCTTAAACAGTATTTATTCGCTCGCGCACAAAAAATCTGATTTGGTCCCTGATGCCATCGTAACCTTGTCTGAGCTTATGCGCTATATGCTCTACGAGACAGACAACAAAACGGTGGCTTTAGAAAAAGAGGTCAATTATATCCAGAATTATATTGAATTGCAAAAGCTGCGATTAAACAATATCGAAGACATTGTAATCAACGTTCATGGCGATACTAAAAACAAGTTTATTGAACCTTTACTGTTGATTTCTTTTGTTGAAAATGCCTTTAAATATGGAACTGATTATAAAGGCGCCGCTCACGTAAAAATCAAGATTCTTATAACAGATCATAATCTTGACTTTTGGATCGAAAATACGATTGAAAACTATGTAAAAGACCCTGAAAACTCAGGAATTGGATTGGTAAACATTCAAAGCCGCCTTGACCTTCTTTATCCAAACGCACACGAACTGACCATTACTCAGGATAATGAATATTACCGAGTTCATTTAAATTTAAAGTTAGACGAAATTAAAACCGCAATACATTAAAAAAACCGATTATGGACAGAAAAAAATTCATCCGAAATGGTATTTTGGGCATTGCATCATTGGCAACTGCTTCAAAATTTTTAGAATCTTGTTCTAAAAGCGATAATGACGAAACTGGCACAAGCAATTCTGGAGACGGAAGCTGTACTGTTTCTCCAGCTGAAACAAAAGGTCCATTCCCGATTAAAACGCCAAGTCAGCTGGTTTTAGAAAACATTAAATCTGACCGCGTTGGAATTGCGTTATTGATTAATTTAAAAATTGAAAATAAAAAGAATAATTGCGAACCTCTTTCTGGAGTTTTAGTAGACATCTGGCATTGTGACAAAGACGGAAACTATTCTGAATATGGAGGCACGCAAATGCAGCAGACCGATTATACTTCTGTTCATTTTCTGAGAGGTAGACAGGCTTCAAACGCAAACGGAGAAGTTTCTTTTATCTCCATTTATCCAGGCTGGTACCAAGGAAGAGCCCCGCATGTGCATGTTGAAGTTTTATCGAGTGCGGGAACTTCTTTACTCATAACTCAGATCGCATTTCCAGAAACTATTTCGAGTCAGGTTTACTCCAGCACCAATTATATGGCACACGGACAAGCAGATACTGCAAATGCAAAAGACAATGTATTTGCTGACAGCTTATCTGAGGAACTGGCTACCCTTACCGGAAATTTGACAGATGGTTATACGCTTACAAAAACAATAACCGTTAACGCATAATGTTGATTTGTAAAACCAGTATTTTATGAAAATTTTAAAACTTAATTTACTGGTTTCAAACTACTTTTGATGGCAAAATAAATTTAAAAAACTAATTTCGAAAAGATGAAATGTGTAATTATTGATGACGAACCTTTAGCTGTAGAACTTTTACAGGATTTTGTCAAAAAAGTTGATACTCTTGAGTTGGTAAGCTCTTTCAACAATGCTATTGATGCCGTTTCATTTATCAACCAAAATAATGTTGATTTGGTTTTTCTTGATATTCAGATGCCTCATTTTTCAGGGATTGATTTTTTAAATACCATAGAAAAAAAACCCCTAGTAATTTTTACAACGGCTTATTCTGATTATGCTGTAGAAGGATTTAATCTTGGTGCAGTAGATTATTTAGTAAAACCAATTCCGTTTCATCGATTTCTTAAAGCAGTTGTTAGAGCACAGCAGGTTTTACAACCTGTAACAACTCAAACACTTGCCGAAAACAACAATACTCCAGAAATTGAACAGGATTTTATGTTTGTTCGAGCTGAATATGAAAATGTAAAATTGAATTTTGCTGATATTCTTTTTATTGAAGGCCTTAAAGATTATGTCAAAATTTACACTACAGACAATAAATTTACGCTGACGCTAATCAGTTTAATCAAACTTGAAAATTTACTTTCGAGCAAAGGTTTTGCTAGAATTCACAGGTCGTATATTATCAATATCAAACATGTTAAATCGATTCAGAAAAACAAGGTTTTAATAAGCGATAAAAGAGTTCCAATCAGCGAAAGCTATAAAAATACTTTCTTCGAAAAAATCAACCTTTAGTTCATGAAATTCCAAAACAGAAAATTCCAAATTCCAAGACTTAACCTTTGGAATTTGGAATTTTCTGTTTTGGAATTTTTATATTTTTATTTTTCTTCTTTGAACCAACTCGAGTACATCACATAATTATTTGATATACGTCCAATTTCGCCAGCAAAATCAGATTGATCAATATCTTTCACCTTTTTTGCCGGAACACCAGCATAAATACTTCCTGAAGTTACAACCGTATTTTGAGTTACTACGGCACCTGCAGCAATTATGGCATTGCTTTCTACTACGCAATTATCCATTACAATTGCTCCCATTCCGATTAAAACGTTATCATGAATCGTGCATCCGTGCACAATTGCATTATGACCTATTGAAACGTTATTTCCTATAATCGTAGGGTGTTTTTGATATGTACAATGAATTACTGCACCATCCTGAATGTTTACTTTGTTTCCGATTTTAATAAAATGAACATCTCCCCTCACAACAGCATTAAACCAAACACTGCAAGATTCTCCAAAAGTAACATCTCCAACAATAGTAGCATTTTCGGCTACATAACAATCCTCTGGAATAAGAGGCGATTTTCCGTTTACAGATTTAATCAGCATAAAAATAAATTTTAATTAATTGCAGGACAGTTACAATCGTAACGTTCTTTTTTACAGAACAAGTTAATTCCTAATGTAATTTGATGATAACCGCCTGTATCAAACTTTACATCGCCTACGACTTGAGTATAAGTATAAGCAAACATAAAGTTCTTAAAATTAACCCCAACAATAGGAGTAAAATATTGTAGTTTTTGAGAAGAAACACTAGTTCCCGATAAATAATTTGTACCCTCAAAACCTCTTCGATAAGATAAAGCTGCCCATAGACTTCCAAAATCCATGTTTTTATAAGCTTTCATATTCAAGTCAATTGTTTTTTCTTTTGTCTTATCAAATAACTGAAAAAGGATAGAAGGTTCCCATGTCCAATTATCATTCTTTCCAAATACGTAACCTGCACTAAATAAAAACTTTCTTAGATTGTTTTTTTCATAATCTGAATAAAGATCTCTTCTGCTTTCTATTAAACCTTGAACAGTAGCATGAGCATAAAAATCCATAAAATTATATGAAGCTCCAACATCCATCGTAAAATAAGTATCGTTAAGTACCGAATTTGTAATCAAAGGATCAAGTGTAGGACCAAATTTAGTTTCATCCAGCTGATTTTGCATTACTCCTCCGCTTATACCAAAAGACAACTGATTTAAATCTATCTCATCTCTCGAAAACATTATATGATGCGCATAGGTTGCTTTTAACCCTTTTTGAGAATGATATCCATTTTTATCGTTAAAAAGAATAACACCAGCTCCCGAGCGTTCGCCTATTCTTCCGTTAAAACTTAGTGTTTGCAAAGATGGCGCATCGTCTTGCCCAAACCATTGTTTTCTAGCAGTTAGTCTAATCTTGGCACAGTTTGCCGCACCAGCCATTGAGGGGTGAATAAGATAATAATTATCAGACAAATAATCTGAATAAACAGGAATTCCTTCTTGGGAATAGGAATGAAAAGCAGTAATGAGAAAAATTAATAAAACCTTGATTTTTAATTTCATAAAGACAATATTGTTTCTATATAATTTTCACTCTTGCAATTTAACACGATTTATTTGAAAAGAGTCTTAATTATTTTATTAAAAAATCAAATATAGCCATTAGTAGAAAATAACTTTAGTAAATTTGCGAAAAATATATTACCATGACTAAAATCACTATAAAAGAAACCCAAAATCCAACTATTTTAAAGTTTGAATTTGAGGATTTCATTACTCAAAACCAGAACTTTGAGTTTAAAAATATTGACGAAGCACAAGCTTCTCCTCTAGCTCAGCAATTATTCTATTTACCGTTTGTTAAAACAGTTTATATTTCAGGAAACTTTATCGCTATCGAAAGATATAGTATTGTAGATTGGGATGATGTTAAAGATGCTGTTGCTGAACAAATCAGTGCTTTTGTTGATAAAGGTGGCGTTATCATTAAAATTGATGAAACAAAACCAAAAAAACAGCCTATAACAGTTTATGGAGAAACTACTCCAAATCCTTCTGCATTAAAATTTGTTGTGAGCAGAATGCTTACTCGTAATGCAATAGAGTACAAAAATATTGATCAGACAGCTTCTTCTCCATTAGCTCAGGAATTATTCAAATTCCCTTATGTGAAAGAAATTTTTATTGATGAAAACTATATTTCGGTTACAAAATATGAGATCAATAACTGGGATGAAATCACTTTAGAATTAAGAACTTTCATTAAACAATTTATTGAAAACGGAGGAACTGTTTTAGATGAAAGCTTAATTGAAACTAAAGCCAAAACTGAAGCTACAAAAGATGAGGCTTTTGACAAACTAGATGTTACATCACAACAAATTATAAACATCTTAGAAGAATACGTAAAACCAGCAGTAGCTGCAGATGGTGGAAACATTGCTTTTGAATCTTACAATGAAGATGATAAAACGGTAAAAGTATTATTGCAAGGTGCTTGCAGTGGTTGTCCTTCTTCTACATTTACTTTAAAAAGCGGTATCGAAAATATGTTGAAAAGCATGTTGAACGATGACGCTATAAAAGTAGAAGCTTCTAATGCTTAATCTAGCAAAACTATTATATAAAGCGTCTCATTGAGGCGCTTTTTTTGCATTTTTCAAGAACATTTTAGGTTCCTCCTATTTAAAAAAGAGCGGTTCTATATTATCGTCATCATCTTTTATTATTAGATTAACAAAATCCACAACGTGTCTTTGATCATCAAGATAAAATGTACTATTAGCAATTTCCTGAATATCTTTCATTGGCAATGTCGTAACTGTCAAATTATTACTTAAGATAACTTGCTCTCTATATTTCTTAAATTGTATTTCACTTTTACCAATTTTAACTTTTAAATTTTTATTATTTGACATCAAATTACCAAAAGAATCTGTATACACTACCAATATTTCTTCTCCAAATATTACGCTTCGATTAAATATAATTTTTGCTTCTGTTCGCATATTGATAACTACATAGCACTCATAATTTCTTTCAAAAGGAAATATGATTTGAATGTTGTCTAATATTTTTTCATAATACATAATCTTTATTTGTTTTATTAATTATTCAAAGTTTCTTCTGTTCTTTTATCGAATAAAAAAGTTTTGTTTTACATTTTTATCGCACAACTTCATTTTATTTCTCCCACCACCGCACGAATCCTTTCGTATGGTACGATTCTACTTATTATACCTTCTAGTTTATCGTGAATTAATTTTTAAAATATCAAAACCAGACATGACATAGTTAATGCCACACGAAAGGATTCTTGTGGTAGCGGCGCATGCTACTCTGATATTTTTTCATTTTTCATTTGGCAGCTGTTTATCTGTATGCCTATTAAAAAGCATAGTATTATTTTTATAGATCTATTAGCCATTGTGGATTTCATTTACAAAAAGCATTTCAAATTTTATTTATAGGAATCATTAAATTCCCGTTTACTGTTAGGATAAATTCTAATGCTGTCGACCTCCAGTTTTTGATTGTTTAATAAAACTTCCAAACTTCTGTTGTC